>OCJN01000010.1_pt1 | contig 214459 bp, 179 predicted proteins | sample 1480731 | NCBI WGS metagenome assembly OCJN01 (sample SAMN05301479, study PRJEB22388) | human skin metagenome | isolation source: Infant 1 DOL 23 skin | host: Homo sapiens | place: USA: Pittsburgh, Magee-Womens Hospital of UPMC | collected 2013/2014 | reverse complement strand
CCGTAGCTCACGCTCAAGTTCTGGACGCTAATACTCATGGCAGCCAAGAATAGTGGTCAGTTCAATGAATCACCAAGTTCAATGTATTGACCTTTGGGGTGGGGTGGTGTTGGGGGGGGGCAGTAATGGCACTGATTTGGGGCTTGAGCAGTCAGCCGCTCAAGCCCCAAAAAATGCCCAACTTCCGCCCCCCCACAACTCACCCCCAAATTTTCACTTTCCCAGAAACAATTGACCGTTTTCACACACTCGGTTAACACCGCTTCAAATGCTTAAGTCCCTAAAACGGGGTTGCATGAACTGGCGTGTTCCAATCATTATGGAATAGTGACTTCTCTCCTGTGCATCCTGTTCGTTACGGCAGCGCTTGCACCATGGACGATTAAGTGGCTCGGAACCCGCGGGTTCCTCGTACTCAGCCTCCCGCTGGCAGGCGGTGCCATCTACACCGGCACCCATCTCGTTCGCTTAGCTCTAGACAATGGCAACGGGGAAACTTCCGCACTCACGCAACCCGCCGTCACGCATTTTTCGTGGATGCCCATTATCCACTTGGATGTAAACCTGCGATTAGGTCCTATTGAATCGCTCTTCGGCACGCTGGTTTTGACCATCGGCTTTCTCGTACTGGTGTACTGCTCCGGTTACTTCATCAACCCGCCACTCGGCAAACGTCGCCGCGTAGGTTCCTTCGCAGCCCAAATGATCGCCTTCGCTGCGGCGATGTACGGCCTGGTCATCAGCGACAGCATCATGCTGATGTTCGTCTTCTGGGAAATTACCTCGGTTCTGTCCTTCCTCCTGGTGGGCTACTACGCCGAGCGCGCCTCCTCCCGTCGCGCAGCAGGCCAGGCGCTCCTGGTCACGACGCTGGGTGGCCTCATCATGCTGGTCGGTATCGTTCTGATGGGAGTGACCACCGGTTTCTGGAACTTCTCCGAACTCACCGCGCCTGGCGCTCTGACAGCGGCACAGCTGGACTCCACGGCAGTATCCACGGCCGCAATCCTGCTGGTCGTTGGTGCGCTGTCGAAGTCCGCTATCGCGCCCTTCCACTTCTGGCTACCCGGTGCAATGGCCGCCCCTACCCCGGTTTCTTCCTTCCTGCATTCGGCAGCGATGGTCAAAGCCGGTGTGTTCCTGGTTGCCCGGCTCGCGCCGACCTTCAATGACACCAACGCGTGGCAGCCAATCATCATCCCGCTCGGCCTCTTGACCATGATCATGGCCGGCTGGATGGCCCTGCGCCAGAAGGATCTCAAGCTGATTATGGCGTATGGCACTGTCAGCCAGTTGGGATTCATCATCACAGTCGCGTCGATAGGCACGCGTGCGACGATGCTGGCAGCCCTGGCACTGACGCTCGGCCATGCCATGTTCAAGGCCGCGCTGTTTATGGTCGCGGGCACAATTGACAGGCTGACTGGTACGCGCGATATCCGTGAGCTCTCTGGGCTCGGTAGAAAGTCGCCGCAGTTGCTGGTGATTTCGATTCTCGCCGCTGCATCGATGATGGGTGTGCCGCCGTTCTTCGGCTTCGTCGCCAAGGAAGCTGCGCTGGAGGCCACGCTCAATGCTGATCCGCTGCATGGGATGCCGTCGGTGTTTACCACCATTGGCCTCGTCGTGGGTTCGATTCTGACCGTAGCGTACTCGCTGTACCTGCTGCGCGCCGCGTTTGCGACCAAGTCCAGCACCCACGCCAGCGGCGGTGGCACTTCCCCTGCCGTGGCAGAGATGGATTCCCCGACGTGGGATCAGATTGGCCCGGCTTGGCTGTTGGCGCTGGCAGGTTTGGTTTTCGGCCTGGTTCCCCGCGTCCTCGACTCGACTATCTCGCCCTACCTCACCAATGCCTACCCGAATGCGGAAGCAGAATCGCACCTGGCTCTCTGGCACGGTTTCACCCTTCCTCTGGCGCTGACAGCCACAATTCTGATCACAGGTGGCATCATGCACTGGCAGCGCAAACTGGTGCGTCAGCTACAGTTTGAACAGCCGGCTCTCGGTAGTGCCGATGCGCTTTACGACGGCATCCTGGACTTGGCCCGCCGTCTTTCTCTCCGTGCCACTGCTGCGACCCAGCGTGGTTCCCTTCCGTTGAATGAGGCGGTCATTTTGCTGACCCTCATCGTGCTGTCCATCGGTGCCTTGTTGCTCGGTGAGCGTGATGAGCTCCGAATGGAACTGTGGGACTCTGCACCGCAGGGCGCGGTCGCGTTGATTATGATCATCGCGGCTTTGGCCGCCACCCAACAGAAAAACAGGCTCTCCGGTGTCATCCTGGTAGGTGTGACCGGCTACGGCTTGGCCATTATCTTCGCCATGTACGGTGCACCTGATTTGGCTCTGACGCAGCTGCTGGTTGAGACGGTCTCAATGATTGTTTTCGTGTTGGTGCTGCGCACGCTCTCGCCGCGGGCACCGGCATCGAATCCGAGGTGGATACGACACCGTGCATGGCTGGCCATCGCAGTCGGTGTCACTGTCCCAGTGTTGGCCGCCTACGCTATGGGCTCCCGTCGTACTGAGCCAATCTCCGGCGACATTCCGCCGCTGGCTCACGACATTGGGCACGGCCAGAATGCGGTCAACGTACTTCTTGTCGATATCCGCGCCTGGGATACCTTCGGTGAAATCACCGTGCTGGTGATGGTGGCGCTGGGGATTACCTCGCTGGTATTCCGCACGCACACGATGCACATGCGCTCAAAGATTAAGCCACAGCGGAATCGTGCTCGCCGCAACACCCGCTGGTTGAACACCATCGATGAGTCCGGTGAAGCCGAGCGGTTGCGCTACCCAATCATGGTTCTGGTGGCATCGCGCGCGCTCTTCCCCGCCATGATGGTGGTTTCCATCTACCTCTTCTTCGCCGGCCACAACGATGTCGGTGGTGGCTTCGCAGGTGGCCTCGTGGCTGCGCTGGCACTGACCATGCGTTATCTCATCGGTGGGCATCGTGAACTGGCAGCAACTCTGCCAATTCCTACCGAGGTACTTCTCGGCGGCGGTCTGCTGGTGTCGGCTCTTAGCGCCGTATGGCCACTGTTCGTGGGTTGGGCTCCGCTGACTTCCTGGTACGGCTCGCGGGAAATTCCGCTGCTCGGCGACGTCACCGTTGTCTCCCCTATGCTCTTTGACCTGGGTGTGTACATGATTGTCGTTGGCACGATTGTCTACATCCTGCGCAGTTTGGGCGGCGGCATCGATGCTCAGATAAACCTTCGCGCTGAGCGTGATCGTTCACGTCGTGTGAATCGAGCCGCACTCGGCCAGTCCCGCCAGCTGCGTAGCAAGTTGGCGGCGGCTAAGCCCGCAGGTGTTAAGTCCGCAGGCGCTAACCCCGCAGGTGTCAAGCCCGCAGGCGTTAAACCTGCCGGCACTAAACCCGCAGGCACTGCCAACACAGCCGCCTCGGACGCCTCAGAACCGACAGCCCCAGCTAGGACCGAAGGAAAGGACACTCACCAGTGATTCTCAATTTTGTTCTGCTAGCTACTGTCGGCACGCTGATCGCCACAGGGGTGTACCTGTTCCTCGATCGTTCGTTGACCAGGATGCTCATGGGGCTGTTGCTGATGGGCAACGGTATCAACCTGCTCATCCTGCTTGGCTCTGGTGCACCGGGGCAACCACCGATCTGGGATAGAGAATCGCTAGTCAGCGATGCCCAGGCCGACTCGCTGCCTCAGGCCTTCATCCTCACCGCGATTGTTATCTCTATGGGCATGACCGCCTTCCTGCTGGCCCTGCTCTATCGCCAGCACCGCTACCACATCGGCGATCACGTGCAGGATGACCACGAAGACCGCAGTCTGGCACTGCGTCGCGCCAGCGACCCGTCGGCTGCTCCGGATCACGACAAGTCCGACGACCCCACCACCGGTCGTCCCACGGAGGCCGGAGATAACTTCGGTCCGGTCTGTTTCGAAAAGCCTGTTACCCCACCATCCAACACCCCAGGAGGTGACGACGATGACGACTGAGCAATTAATCCTGGCGCTAATCCCGCTTCCTATCATCGTCCCCGCCGCCACCGCCGCAATTGCTCTGCTGCTGGCACGTTTTCCCAAAGCACAGCAGGCGATCGCGCTGTTTTCACTCGGCAGCCTGCTGGGAGTCGCCAGCGCACTGGTGTATCTCATCTACGCGCACGGCATCCACACGGTCCAGGTGGGCGGCTGGGACGCACCAATCGGCATCACGCTCGTGGCCGACAACCTCGCCGTGCTGATGATTACCGTCTCTCAGCTGGTCCTCTTTGCCGTGATGTGGTTCGGCATCGGCCAGGGTATTAGCGATGGTGACGAAGATGAGCCGATCTCCGTCTTCGTTCCGACGTACATGTTGCTCAACATGGGCGTCTCGATGGCCTTCCTGGCTGGCGACCTGTTCAACATGTATGTCGGTTTCGAGGTTCTGCTCGTAGCCTCCTACGTGCTGCTCACGCTGGGGGCATCGTCGTCACGCACTCGCGCAGGCGTGTCGTATGTGATGGTCAACATGCTGTCCTCGATGGTGTTCCTGCTGGCGATTGGCCTGGTTTATCAAGCGGTCGGCACGGTGAACTTCGCGCATATTTCCCTGCGTATGGAGGACATTCCCGATGGCACCCGCACCGCGATCTTCGCAGTGTTGCTCGTTGCCTTCGCGGTGAAGGCAGCGGTGTTCCCGCTGTCGGCGTGGTTGCCAGACTCCTACCCCACCGCACCGTCGATGGTCACCGCGGTCTTCGCGGGTCTGCTGACGAAGGTGGGTGTCTACGCGATCATCCGCACGCGCAGTGTCGTCTTCCCCGACGGCAGGCTTGACGACGTCCTGATGTGGGCCGGCCTAGCGACAATGCTCATGGGCATTCTCGGCGCCATGGCCCAAAATGACATCAAACGTCTCTTGTCATTTACGCTGGTGTCCCACATCGGATACATGATCTTCGGTATTGCCGTCGGCAATACGCTGGGGCTCGGCGGCGCAATCTTCTACATCGTCCACCACATTCTGGTGCAGACGGCGTTGTTCCTGGTGGTCGGACTTATCGAACGCCAGGCGGGCTCCTCCTCCCTGCGCAGTCTCGGTGGCCTGGCCAAATCCTCGCCGCTGCTGGCGCTGCTATACCTCGTGCCCGCGCTCAACCTCGGTGGTATCCCACCGTTCTCGGGCTTCCTGGGCAAGGTCATGCTGATTGAGGCGGGTGCCCAAGACGGCTCCGCCACCGCGTGGATTCTGGTTGCGGGTTCGATTATCACTAGCCTGCTGACCCTCTACACCATGATTCTCGTCTGGTCGAAAGCCTTCTGGCGTGACCGTTCCGATGCCCCCGAGGGTGACACCGTGCTGGCGCAACCAGCTGCACTCCGGGAAAGGACGCAGATGGTCGCTATCGCAGAACGTGACGACGTCGGCCGGATGCCACTCGGCATGGTGATGCCGACGGCCCTACTGGTGATTGCCTCTGTGGGCGTGACTCTTCTGGCCGGACCGCTGTCTAATGTGGCTACCGAAGCGGCGAGCAACGTCGCGAATGTTGATGACTACCGCGCGGCAGTTCTCGGTATCGAATCGGCTGATGACAAGGGACTGGAGCAGCTGAAGAACCCAGGCCGCACCAAGAGCCCGTGGGAGTCGGACCCGGTGACCGAACATGCCACCAGCACGTTGGAAGGAGCAGGTGAAAGCTCATGAGTAAAGCTCGCGCCAGGGTGGCCGCAAAACGACCACCGCGTATTTCAATCCTGTTGTTCCTGTTCACGCTGATTATTTGGGTCATGCTGTGGGGCGAAGTGACATTTGCCAATGTGCTTTCGGGAATCCTGGTAGCCACGTTGCTCAACCTCGCCATGCCTATCCCGCCAAACAGCGCGCTGGACATCAACTTCGGTGGCATGGTGCGACTGTTCGGTTCCTGGACAATCGACTTTGTGAAGGCCTCAATCAGTGTCTCCTGGCTGGCCATCCGACGAGCTGATCCACCACCGACGGCCATCATCAAGGTCCCTATGCGCACCAACGACGATATTTCGCTCACGACTGCAATGGCACTGATTAACTTGCAGCCGGGCGGAATCATCGTGGACATCGACAAGCGGGAAAAGACGCTGACCATGCACATTCTCGACGCGTCGTCGACGAGCAAGGTAGCCGAGCAAATCAACCAGCTGACTCGAATCGAGCGTCGGGTTATTCGGGCGTTTGAAAACCGCGATGTCAACGAGCAACCGACCAAGTCGGTGCCAAGTGACAACCAGGTGAGCAGCGAGAAGAGCAGCGAAAAGAGCAGCGAAAGGAGTAGCCGATGAACCCGGAAGTTTTTAACACTCTGCTCGGAGTGGCTGCCGCAGGCTATTTCATTGCGGTGATGATTACCCTCGGACACATGATCGCAGGCCCGAACTCGCTGGACCGCCTGGTGGCGCTGGAGTCGACGACTGCAATGCTGCAGGGCATGCTCGCTGCGTTCATGGCCTGGAGCTTGGACACCTCGGTGGTCTACCCGATGCTCATCATTGCGCTGCTCGGTTTCCTGTCTTCGCTGGCGGTCGCCAAGTTCCGTGTTCCGGATGACGGAAAGCAGCCCGCAAAGAGCTCCCGGAAGGGTGCGACGAAAGCAGCCGGAAAGGTCGCCACAAAGAAAACCGCACAGAAAGCGGCGCCTAAGGCAACACCGACAACGGCTCCAAAAACAGCGAAGGGAGAGTCCAAATGATTCTCGTGGCAGACATTATCGCCATCACACTCATTCTCACCGGAATGCTACTGTGCGTTGCAGCGTCCGTGGGATTGATACGCTTCCGCGACACCATCAGTCGGATGCACGCATCCTCCAAGCCACAAACGCTGGGGCTAATTTTGACGCTGTCGGGCTCGCTTGTGCACGTCGCCACGCACGCGTCAGCTCACACAACTACTAGCAGTGACTTGGCTCTATTGACCCTGATTATCCTGTTTGCTCTGGGTACATCGCCGATTGTTAGTAACCGCGTTGGCCACGAGGCGTTCAAGGAGAGGCTCGTCGACGAGGACAGCCTGGCCCGCGATGACAGCCGGGAATAACGAGAGGACAATGGCCTTAAGTCACTGACTGGGTTTATGACAAAGTGACTAGGTTTATGCACCTCAAAAGTGTTATAAGCCTAGTCACTATTTTTGTCTAGGCACACACCGCTTAACGACGGCTAGTCGCTCACCTGCTCGTGGAAATCTGCAGGCGTTATCGGATGCCCGGCGCGCAGTTCCTGCGCTGCAAGATCCACAGCGGCCCGCCACGGGGTGTGGCCAATGCGCTCTTCGTTCGCTCGTACGTCGTCCTCGGTAGCCATGGAAGGCAGCGCCCCGGCCGCATCCGCCACAGTGCGCTGACGCTCGTATGCCGCGCCCATTTCCACGATGTTGTTGACGAATTCCAGTTCGGCTCGGCAGCCCAGTTCGTCGGCAAGCGGGGCGAGCTGAACCACAAGCTCACGGAGTTCATCGCGAACCCACCGCTCGTCGGTATCGCGATTGACGATGACCAACGCGTCCATCCCGTAGCGAGCGGCGCGCCACTTGTTTTCGGCGATGTGCCAGGACTGCAGTGACGGTAGTTCCTCGCCAGCCTCCCACATGCGGTCGTAGTAAACCGTCAGGCAGTGCGTCAATGCCACGATAGCGGCGAGTTCCTGCAGGTTAGAGGTGGCGTCGGCGACACGAATCTCAATGGTGCCGTACTTTGATGCCGGGCGGATGTCCAAGTGCATCGAGCCGGTGTGGTTGATGACGCCGGAGCGGGACTGGTCGTGCATGTAGGACTCCCACTCGGGCCACGTGTAAATCGCCGGCGGCTGACCGGCGGTGGGAAGCTGCTGGTAGAGCAGGCTTCGGTTGGAAGCGTAACCCATGTCCTCGCCGTTCCAGGCCGGTGAGGAGGCAGACAGCGCCAACATGTGCGGCAGCTTCGTTGCCAGGGCCTGAATAATTGGCCAAACGCGTTCGGAGTCTTTAATGCCTACGTGGACGTGGACTCCCCAGATAATCATCTGGTTCCCCCACCACTGAGTACGGTTGATAATTTCGGAGTAGTGCCCCTTGGCACTGACCTGCTGAGCAGTACCGCGGGCGAACGGATGCGAGCCCGATGACCACACATCCACCCCAACGCGGTCAGCGGCATCGAGAACCATGTCCAGCTGGCTTTGGAGCTCCGCTACGGCATCGGGCACGTTCATGTGCACACCGGTGACGAGCTCCACGGTGTTGGCGAGGAACTCGCGCTGGAGCCCATGTCCGGGATGCTCCGCATCGATGATGTCGAGCACCTCGGCGGCAGCGGGGGCGGTGTCGCGCGTTCGTCGGTCAACGAACGCCACTTCCCATTCCACTCCCAGAGATGGCTGCGCCGATCCGGAAAATTGCTCAGTCATACCGCTATTTTTTCACACTAGGAGTCGTTTTCCTCAGTGGGCTCCGTCCAGGTGACGGTTTTTGCGCAGGAGGCAAGGTCACCGTTGGAATCGACAAGCGCAACTGTGGTGAAACTGTCTTCATCCACCTTGGACGGAACGTTCCAGACATCTGCATTCCGTTTGTCATCGACGTGCACTTCGCCGATGACACCTAACCCCTCAGCTGCGGGACTGCCTATGCCACTGCAGCCAGATGCACCGCGCGCCTGCACTGTGTACTTACCCTTATCCAAGGTAGTGAACTGACCTTTTTCGTCGGAGAGACCCATCCACCCCTTGGCACTCATGACCTGTACAGTTGCCAGCATTTTCATTGATCCGTCGTCGTTTGTGCGGATGAAGTTATAGGCGCTGACTCGCTCGGTCAGCTTCGGTGCAGCCGGATCTACGCTCACTGGCGCAGTGCTTGACGACGCGTCCGCGTTCCCGTCTTTGTCACTGTTGGATTCAACCCCTGAGCAGGAAACCAACAGTGTTGCAGCACAACCCAACGCGGTGGCGACAGCAACGCGACGACGCATTACGGCGAACATAAAAACCTCACAGACCTCACTGGCTACTAGCAGAATACTAGTACCCCTTTTTCAGCCGTGATCTGTTTGAGACTGCAAAATATGCAAAAGCCCCGCCTAAGCCATGAAATGTGTGGCTTACGCGGGGCTTGGGAAGCTATGGGGGGCTTCGTACCACGGCGGCAGGTCTTGACGCTTAGGCCGCAGACCTTAGTGAGAGACCGAAGTCCGGTGGGCCGGGAGTCTAGTGAGCCGGGTCAGTGGCGACCACGACGATTCCCGCCGGAGCGTCCCGGAGACGGTCATCGCGAGGTGCGGCTTCCCAACCGTTGTCGTGCGCGATCTGCTCAGCAGCGGCCTTTTCCTCTTCGTTCCTCGGGTCGAAGTAGACGGTGGTCTTCTCCCACACACCCATCTTCTCTTCAGGAGCGTTGCCGGTCTCGCCGGCACCCCATCCCTGCTCGCCCATCTGCTTGGACAGGTCATCGGCAAGGCCCACGACCTCAGAGTTGTTCAGGACACTGACCTTGACAGTCTTGCGGTCAATCTGTGGCGCTTCGTTGGCCTCATCCTGTGCCGGCGGATTCTCCGCGGGAGGAACCGGTTTGCCTGGCTCATTTGCCGGTGGCGGCAGGACCTCGCCGTCAGCATCTCCAGCAGCACCATCCTTTGCCGGATCACTGCCGTTGGCCGATTCAGCAGGCGCACCAGAGTCAGCCGGAGCGGATGCCGAGGTGTCATTCTGGCTGGTGTTCTCAGCATCGTCGCCACGCGTGCTGAGTGCGTAGGCACCGTAGGCGACCAGGCACACGCCGATAGCGAGCAGCACAATAGCGAGAACACGCATGTAGCGGCCATCACCGGCACCGTCGCCGATGTCGCCGTCATCAGCACCATCAGCAGCTGCGGAATTGCTAGCAGCAGCCCGAGAGCCAGCACCGGTAGTGGCGGCAGCGGTGGCACCAGCAGCGGCTGCGCCAGCGGCCGGAGCCGCAGATCTGAGCGCTGCGTGTTGAGCATCCGACGGCTCGGAGTACGCATGAGCGCCGCCAGCGGCGGGAGCCTCCGCGTAATCGCTGTACTCATCGAAGTCGTCGTAGTCGTCATCGAGTCGATGACGGCCCGGACGCGGCGAATTCTGAGGGGTTAGTTGGTCAGACACATCCCACATCCTATATGTTCTGCCGCCGAACCGTGAAGTGAAACTTGAACCTTACGCGTCGTGGTTGTCCCGCACGGCGCGCAGCCGATGAACCAACACGGGTTCGGCTGCTTCGGCTGCCGGAGAGTCGAGAAGTCGCGAAAGTACCTGGTGGTAGCGGATTGTGTTGTTTCCAAAGTCCTCGGCAAAGCGACGCCGAATTGCCTCCTGCCGCGCACCGGCCATACGCGGTCCGCGGCGGGCAACTTTCAGCCATTCTTTCTCAAAATCCAGCATTTTCTGAGCCAAAACGGGTTCAATGCCGCTGGTATCACCCACGAGTCCGAGATGCTCGGATGAGTCAAGCCACCGCTCGGCCTCAGGTTCGTGGCTGCCACCTATGGGCTTCTTGCTCACCACTTTCCGCACCCCGCTTTCCTTCTCGCTCGCCCTGATCCTCTATTCTGCACGACACTGTCTATGCAGATACTTAGCGAAGATACATCGTCAGATCTAGCCACCCAGCCTCACCTACGCCCCACCTACAACTCCCTGACACAACTCAGGCATCACCAGGCGATTTAGAAAACATGGACGCCGAGTAGAATCAGCGGCATGACTATCCGTCCCATTGTGATTGCCGGAGACCCCGTTCTCCACACTCCTACCCAGCCGGTGACCGAGGATGTCTCCGAGCTGCGTGAGCTCATCGAGGACATGTACGAAACCATGGACCGCGCCCACGGTGTGGGGCTGGCTGCCAACCAGGTGGGTGTCGGCAAGCGCCTGTTCGTCTACAACTGCCCCGATGACGACGACGTCTGGCACCGCGGCTGCGTCATCAATCCGGTGCTGACCACCAGTGAAATCCCGAAGACCATGCCTAACGACGACGGCTCCGATGACGAAGGCTGCCTCTCTGTACCCGGCCTGTCCTTCCCCACCAACCGCGCGGAGAAGGCTGTCGTCACCGGTCTGGATGAAAACGGCGAAGAGCTTCGCATCGAGGCCACCGGTTTCTTCGCCCGCTGTATGCAGCACGAGGTCGGCCACCTGGATGGGTTCCTCTACACCGATTGCCTCACCGGTCGTTGGAAGCGCATGGCCAAGAAGGAAATCAAGCGCGCCGGTTGGACCGAGGGCGGCCTGACCTGGATGCCGGGCGTGGATCCGGATCCGTTCGGCCACGAGGATTAGATCGTGGCGGATAGGCAATTGGAGTCGTCGGTAAGCGAAAATGCAGCACAGAAGCTCCCGATTTCCCGCTGGGGTGTCGGTGAAGTGGCGGTGGGACGTCGTGTCATTGTGCGGCGCGCGCTAACCGATGAAGAGGCGCTGGCCAGCGGCAAGAAGACTACGGACGTCATTGGGCATGTGCTCAGCATGGATCCGTTCGTCGTGCGACCGCAGGTTCGTGCCGGTGTGCGTGCCGACGAGTCCGTGGCAGCGGTGAACTTTAGCGATAAGCACATTTTGATTGTGAAGGCCCTACCGGATCATCCGGTGCGCAATTCGGATATTCGCGCCGTGGAAACTGCGACCGCAAAGGCCTTCCCGGGTATCGCGCACGTGGTGGAGTCGGGCTGGCTGCTGCGTGCGGGCGATGGCATTACGGAACGTTCCAACTCCGCGCTGCCGTTCGAACCCGGAGCCAGCACTCAGCCGGTGCCGTTGGAGAAGATTAAGTCGTTTTACAATTCCCACGATTTGCCGGTACGGATTGCGGTTCCGGACCGGATCGCCAAGCCTGCACAGGCACTGGTCGCAGGGCCAGAGTGGACGGTCGGGCCGGACATTGTGGTTATGACGCGCTCGCTCGATGGGGACTTGCCACCTGCTGAATTGGCAGCTGAATCCAACACCACCGAGTTGGCAGACGTGCAGGTGGACATCGCTGATCAGCCTGACGACGACTGGCTGGAGCTCTACCACTTCCGCGGCACTACACTGCCCGAGCATGCGCTGCAGTTCCTGCGCAATGAAATTGACGGCCGCATGTGTTTCGGGCGGCTCCAAGTCCCTGATGACAGTGCACCTGAGGGCATGCGCACAGTAGCTATTACGCGCGGCACACTGACCGAATCGGAGGACGGCCGCGTGTGGCTCGGATTCTCTGCCGTGGAAGTCGCAGCCGATATGCGCCGCCGAGGACTTGGCACCCTACTGGGAATTCACATGATGCATTGGGGTGCGCAGCACGGGGCTGATTCTGCATATCTGCAGGTATTGGGCTCGAATGAGGCTGGCATTGCTCTGTACCGGACGCTCGGTTTTACCGAGCACCACCGGCACCGCTACGCGGAGTTGACAGGGGCTTAGGTCTCGGGGCTCGCGTTTCGCCCCTTCCCCGCTCACCCTGATGATCGCGCTACTTCCCGCGCTTAACCCGTTTAGTCCGCTTCAGCTGGCTGCCCTGCTGCTCTTTGCTGCCCATGCGATTGTCCATGCGGCGCTGTCCGCGCTGCAGCTCGCGCGTCTCCGGCTTTTCCACCACTCGAGTGCGAACCGAGAGTTCATGACGACCTCTCCCCAGCGGATCGCGTGAGGCAGCCATCGCAATCCAGCCAGCCAGGCCCGCAGAGACAAACCAACCGGCGACCGGAATCATCGACGGCAGAATCCAGGCATTGCGCACAAAACCATCGCGGGCTGAAACTGGCATCCCGTGTGCACCTTCAATTTTCATGCCCATGGCGTGCTTACCCGGAGAACCGTCGAAGATGGAGTCTCCCGCCACGCGGTAGAGGTAAAAACCACCGGGACCGAGGAAGAGGCTGATCAGCATCACCATTACGCCGCTGTCCGATGTCCCCGCGATGCTAGCGAGAACTGCAATAGAGGCAATCAACGCAGTGTAGATGACAGAATCCACCAGCAGCGCACCACCACGACGCACCACAGGGGCATTGGCCAGATTGGGGTCGAAGCCCAGGTGTACTGCCATTTGAGCGGTCAGCGGTGCAACTTTGGGGTTAGTGCTGAGCTCACCGAAGGAAGACACCCCGTAGCTAGCGGGGTACCCGCTCTCGTAGCCGACCGGAATGTTTGCTACCGGATATGGCACTTCCTGATACGGCATTGCCGCACCGTACGCCGCATATGCGTCGTGCTCCCGATAAGCATTCCTGCCACTACTACTCAGGTAATCCGCCGGACTGTACTCGCCGCCGTAACGGCGATCGTCCCAGTTAGCCAACCTCGAAACTCCCTTTCCTACCGGGCTTCCGCCCACCTAGTCCGCTTTTGTCCGCCTATTTTGTCACTGCTTTATTCAACGCATGAGGCCGCCGTTTCGTTCCCCTTTTACAATCGTTGATATGCGAATCTGTGTCTGGAACGTCAATTCGGCTCGAACTCGCCTCGACCGAATGGTGGAAATGCTGCGCCGGAATGACATTGATGTCCTGGCCGTCCAGGAAACCAAGTGCAGGGACGACCAATTCCCCACCGCTGCTTTTGAAGAGCTGGGATACCAAGTCGCCCACCACGGCCTGAATCAGTGGAATGGCGTTGCCATCATCTCCCGCGTCGGCCTTGAGGACATCCAGGCAGGGTTCCCCGGTCAGCCCGGTTTCAACAAGGACCCCGACGCAACTCCCGCATTGGAGGCCCGCCATATCGCCGCTACCTGCGGTGGCGTGCGCGTCCATAGCCTCTACATCCCGAACGGCCGCGACATCACCGACCCGCACTTCGAGTACAAGCTCGAATTTCTGGAGCGGCTCCGTCAGCACATCATCGCCACGCTTGACGACGACCCGGAGGCCACCTTCATGATGGGCGGCGACTTCAACATTGCCCCGACCGACGGCGATGTCTGGTCAATGGCAGCCTTCGCAGGGAAAACACACGTCACACCGCCTGAACGCGCAGCTTTCTATGCGCTGGAGCAGGCGGGCATGAAGGAAGTAACTCGCCAATTCACCCCAAACCAGTGGACCTACTGGGATTACAAGGCTGGCCGCTTTTTCAAGGATGAGGGCATGCGCATCGACTTCCAGCTCGCCTCCCCCGACCTCGCGGCAAAGGCGTCCGCCGGATTCATCGACATCGAAGAGCGTCAGGGCAAAGGCGCATCCGACCATGCTCCGGTGATTGTGGATTACGAAGTGTAGATAAACGGGCGGAAAAGCGCGTAGGCCTAGTTCCTACTAGGGGGTGTCGCTGGGGCCGTCGTAAAGCGGAGTCTTTGCTGCCAGCCCCTAAAATCAGGGGCAGAAATGGGCGATAAAGCACCCGCACAACACTTATGAGTCTAACTTTTTGTTCAATCTACAAATTTTCACCACAGAAAGTTATTTCGACGATATAAGGTGTTTATTCAGAACATCAATTCATTACGTCGGGAAGGAAGATCATGACTTCTGCACGCTCCCCTCAGCGCACCACTACCCCGGAGCCAGCGAGCGGCTTCCCCACCGCGGATGACTCGACTGAGTCCGATGAATCCCTGCGCGAAAGCGTGCAGAAGATTTCCATCGGCCTGTATGACTTCCTTGCATCGACTCGCCGCCTCGGTGAGCGCCCGAATGCCAGGATGGACATTTCCCAGTCGGAAATGGAAGTACTGCACTTTATTTCAACCCACCCGGGCTGCGGCGTATCCGACATTGCACGCCTGCGTTTCCTACGCCCGTCCAACGTTTCGGCAACAGTTCGCCGTCTACTCGACAACGGACTGATTGAACGCGAGAACAACGCAAAGGATCGCCGTGCGCAGAACCTCTATGTCTCCAGCGATGGCGAAACGCTGCTGGAGCAACTTATCGACCACTGGGGTGCGCTGGTGTACGAAATTGTGCGGACAATGTCGCAAAAGGACGTTCGTGCGCTAATTAAGGCACTGCCCTCGCTACTAAAGCTGGCGGAGCACTCGGAAAGCTATGTTGAGGAGCACCAGCGCCGCCAGGAGCCGTTCTAAAAGCGCGCCGCCAAGCCCTTCTTACTAGGTACGATGATGCTTATGGCTATTACTTTGAAGAAGGCAAAAGACGTAAAGACCGCTCCGCTCGTGGCCACTGGCCTCATCGGCGGCTGGCTCACCGCTCGCGAAACAGGCATTCGTCCGCTCGGTGGCGTCATCTTGGGTGCCGCCGGCGCATACGCAGCACGCACCTGGAATGCAAAGACCGGCGCCCTGGGTGCCGCCGGCCTAGTAGCCGCCTACCTCGGCGCTTTCGGCCTCTCACACCCGCTGGCTAAGAAGATTGGCGCATGGCCGTCTGTCCTGACCGTCACCGCGCTGGCCGCTGGCGCGGCAGCAGTTGCCGACTCCAAGTAGTCGACGCAGAGAGCGCCGGTAGGTGCGAAGCCGACACCTAGTCAAGGGCCTCCAGCAGTTTCTCGAGGTGCGCGCGCACCCGGGGCCACGATTCCACAAAAGGCGGCAGCAGATCGAGGCTGTCGACGTCGTCAAGCGGAACCCAGCGCAACTCTAGGGACTCCTCGTTCGGATTCGTCTCCAGCTCTTCGGCAGCTAGTGCGTAGACCGTGTGGTATTTCCAGCCGCCGGCGAGCTCGGGGCGATTCGGATCGGCTGGGAAGGGACCGGTGGTGACCTGCGTGTCGAGGATGCGAAGCTGATGCTCCAGCAGCCCAGTTTCCTCAGCCGTTTCACGCAGCGCGGTCGCCTCAGGAGCCTCATGAGAATCACAAGCCCCACCAGGAACACCCCACGTTAGGGGGAACGATGTCCAGTCAGCTCGATACTGCATAAGCACAGTGCGCTGAGGGCTCACAATCAGCAGCCCTGCAGCTCCGAAGCGTCCCCAGCAGCGCGTACCGTTGGGGCCGGCTGCCCAACCATTTCCATCCTGAAGCATGTCTCCACCCTACGCCAGATACCCTTGTGTTTTCCGTCACAAGCCCGAACGACTAAGATTTGCAAGGAACTAACGTTGCTCTGAGCGGAGAGATCGTCGCGGGCGACTTCGGTCACGTCGGAAGGACACGTGCACATGGGTGAAACCACTTCAAGTGCGCCTCATTCCCGTGCCCACGACAAAAACCGAAACCCATTCCACCGCAAGAATCGTGCTCCACGCCGAACTCGTTTCAGCGGTCGCACCACTCCTGGTGGCGAAAGCTTAGACACACACACTGCGGCTCAGGCGGCAAAGGAATCGAAAGATACTCCCGACACCACCCCGGCTACCGAGAGTGCGGCACCATCAACTGCTCTGGAAACTACAGAGTCCTCGGCTAATGCCCCAGCAACGGCCACAACCCCAACAGTCCTAACAGACTCTCCGCGTGATACCGACCTGCGCGTGGATGCCCTGGAAATTGGCCCGCGCAACCGGAGATTGACACGTTTTCTCGGTGAGCGTCTCTACGACAAGCTCGGCCCGTCGGCCACGTATGTGCGCCGGTCAGCGTCATTTTTGATGACGTCACCGGGCCGATTGACCACAGTCGCCCTCATCCTCATCGTCGCTATTCTGGCCGCCGGCCTATCCATGTGGCAAACAACCTCGCAACGCCAGCAGCAGCTCACCCGAATTTCGCAGCTGAGCGAGCCGATGGCCAATGCCTCGCAGAATCTCTATGCCTCGCTGACGATTGCCGATGCGTCGGCCAACACCGCCTTTTCCCGCGGCACACTCAACAGCAGCCAGGACTTGGTCAGCAACTTCGACGATGTCATCGCACAAGCATCCATGTCCGCTACCCGCGCAGCTACGGGCATTGAAAACGTCGATGCCCCAGAGATGAAGAATATCGCGACTGTACAGCGGCTGTTGCCGGTCTACACCGGCATGGTCGAGACAGCTCGCGCGAATGCGCGCCAGGGCAATCCCGTCAGTGTCGCGTACCTCGCCTCTGCCTCAAACTTGATGCAGGTCCAGATTCTGCCAGCTGCAAAATCGCTCTACGAACGCACCAGTACCACCACTAATGATGAGCAGCGCCAACTATCGAAGCCACCTCTTTTCCCGATGTCGGGCCTGGCAGCGGCAATTTTGATGCTGCTAATCACACAGTGGTGGCTGACTCGCCGCACCGGTCGACTATTCAACGTCGGCCTGTTTGGTGCAACCATGCTGATGGCCATCGCACTTGTCGGTGTGGGAATTGCCACCACTCAGCCGTGGCAGTCCAACTCTCTCTTCGGAGAGCAGCGCCCGGATGTTCATGCCCTAACCCAAGTACGCATTGATGCCCAGCAGCTACGCGCCAGCGAAACCCTCGGCTTAGTGCGCCGTCAGCCCGCGGATGCGGAGTCCTTCTCGCAGTCGGTGCGCACCCTGGTCGGCGAGCTGGAAAGAGTGGACGCCAATGCGCCGGACGACGATGTCAGAGCCGCCATCCACGGTATCTACAGCTGGGAGTCCGGTCACAACCTGATGATGGAGCACTTGAGTTCAGGCGACTACGCCGGTGCGGTTCGCATCGCGACCGATGTGGATAATGCCAGCTCGTCGGCGGCTGCGTTCAACCAGGTCGATGAGTCGCTACAGAATTCCATCGCCGAGTCCCGCCTGACCGCCCGTGAGAACCTCGACCAATCCCGTCGCGCTATCGCGGCACTGTCCCTCGCCACGGTTACACTGACCGTCATCGCGGCAGTTCTGGTTGTTTTCGGCTTCCGACACCGGCTTCTGGAGTACCTATGATCGTTCCGTTCTCCCCATCGCTCCGCGGTCTCGCCGGCTGGCGGCGCAGAGCCATCCTTGGTGCACTCACCGTCGCGGGCCTCACCGTCAGTGCCTGCGCGACCGATTCGCTTGCCGACGATCCCTACTCGCGCACAATCCTGGAGGCCACCGGTGACTTTCCCCTGCCACCGGGCGCGTTCTACGACAAAGCCTCCTCGAGGAAGCCTGCGGCAGAAGCCAACACCCCAGATCTGTCCACACTCGCCCCCGATGACCAAACACCGGAAGAGCGAATCCCGGAGATTTACCAGCGCGGCCGCATCATCGTTGGTGTTGACCAATCATTGAACCTGCTCAGCTTCCGCGACTTCAGCAGCGGAGAGCTCTCGGGGTTTGAAGTATCCCTGGCACAAGAGATTGCCCGGGACATCTTTGACAATCCCGATGCTGTCGAGTTTCGGTTCGTCGACAGCAACGAACGCACTGCCGCACTCGAAGACGGCACTGTCGATGTCGTTTTGCGCACTATGACGGTCACCGATGCCCGGCGCGAAAGGGTGCTGTTCTCCACACCGTATTTGACAGCACGAGCTGGAGTTCTAGTCTCTTCGCCGGGTGGCGATGCTTCCCCCGAGGACGTCGAGGACGGTCGCATCTGCGTTTCCCGGGGATCCACTACCGAGGATTTGATTCGACGGCTCTCGCCGAACAATACGCTGCTGTTGGTCGGTAACTGGTCGGACTGCCTCATTTCACTTCAAAACAGCCAGGCAGAGATTGTCGTTGCCGATGACACCATCCTCGCTGGTATCAACGACCAAGATCCGGCTACCGCCATTGTCCAGCGGGGCTTGAACGAGGAAAGCTACGCGGCCGGTGTATCCAAGGGGAACCCAGGCCTAGTTCGCCAAATCAACGCGACCCTGGAGCGTATGGCCAGCGATGGCACCTGGCAGTCCCTCTACGACACTTGGTTCGGCCCCTTCCTGCCAAGCGGTACACAGCCATCGCCACAGTACGGCGACGATGAAGACATACTTGGAATCTCCCCCACACCGGAAGCTGCTCCAGAAGGCGAGGTGGATAACCGATGAGCGACGAAAACCAGTTCTCCGAACAAGCCCAGCAATCCGAGCAAGCCCAGCATCCCCAGTACACGCCGGAGCCCCAGGAGGATGCTCACGCAGAGGCAGAGGCAGCTGCCACTCAGGCCGTCGCCTTCGACCCATTCGCCGATGAAGACGACGAACAAGAGCCCGGCACTGCCGCTGTCGCCTTCGACCCTTTTGCGGACGATGATGACGATGACGAAGAGTTCGATATCGCCGAATTGTTGGGGCGCGGAGGCTCGTCGTCAAGCGTGACGACCCAACCCGGCACCCAGGCACCAGATCCGTCGATGGCCTCGCACCGGAAAGCGTTGGAGGACTTTCGCCGGAAGCGATCGACTGCGCACCGTGGACGCACCGTCGCCGACGGCATGGTGCACCTGCCGTACATCACAACGCAGGATCCGCGCGATGCAGTAATGAGTGATGAGAAGATTCGCGCGACGAATAAGCCGGCGCCGAGCCTGAAAGCCGGCGATATCGTGGCGGATCAGTACGAAATTGTGGGCCCGATTGCCCACGGCGGTCTCGGCTGGATTTATCTGGCGATTGACCACAATGTCTCGGATCGCTGGGTCGTGCTCAAGGGCATGATGGCAGCGAAAAATGAGAAGGATTTCGCCGTAGTCCAGGCAGAACGCGAGTTCCTCGCGGAAATCTCGCATCCGGGAATTGTGAAAATCATCAACTTCATCGATGAGACGGACGCCAACAGCGCCACCGGCTTCATTGTGATGGAGTACGTCGGCGGCCCGTCGTTACGCAAACAGCGACGGAGCTACCCAGACGGCGTCATGCCCTGTGACCTGGCAATTGGCTACATCCTGGAGCTGCTACCGGCGCTGGATTACCTGCACTCGCGCGGCGTTGTCTACAACGATTTGAAGCCGGACAACGTGCTACTCACAGAGGATCACGTCACGCTTATCGACGTCGGCGCAGTCACCGGCATCGGCGCCTACGGCCATATCTACGGCACGCCCGGATTCCAGGCGCCGGAGATTGCTACGACGGGACCGACGATTGCCAGTGATATCTACACTGTCGGCCGCACGCTGGCCTCGCTGATTCTGAAGTTGCCGGCGACCAACGGCGTCTACGATCCGGGACTGCCCTCACCTGTCGAAGAGCCTCTGTTCCGCCGTTTTTACTCGCTCTACCGCTTTCTACTGCGCGCTTGCCACGAAGATCCGGAGGCTCGCTTCGGTTCTGCCGAAGAGATGAGTGTGCAGCTCATCGGCGTATTGCGCGAGATTCTGGCGGTGCGCGACGGCGTGCAATTCCCACAGGCGGTGTCGAATTTCTCGCCGCAGCGTTCCACGTACGGCACCAAGCACCTGGTGTTCCGCACCGACCAGCTTGTCGACGGCATCACCCGCGGCGTGGAAATCACTCCGCAAGAAGTGACCTTCGCGCTGCCTGTGCCACTGATTAACCCGACAGATCCGGGTGCGCGCATCCTGAGTGCCTCGTCGTTTACGGAACCCAACGAACTAATCGAAACACTGACCAACGCGCTGTCCGAACCCGAGTATGGTTCTTCGGTGGAAATTCCGCTGGGCATCGTGCGTGCGAAACTGGACCTCGGATTAATTGATGAGGCCCGCGACAGCCTCTGCGATGTCTCTGAACGCTTGCAGCGCGATTGGCGTTACCACTGGTACGAGGGCGTGACTTATTTGCTTCTCGACCAATTCAACGATGCCCTCACCTCGTTCCACCACGTGCTGACAATGCTGCCCGGCGAGCCCGCGCCAAAGCTGGCGCTGGCCGCAACTCTCGAGTTGATTCAACAGCGCTTGGGCATCGCCAACGCATCTCTCCTCGAGCCCTCTGTCGCCCGCGCCGCCGCGAACTTGAGCAGCGCGCTGGATAATGTCGCTGCCGATACGCCCGAAATCTTCTCCCCCGCCTGGGCCAGCGAGTCCCTGTCGCCTCAGACGATTCGTTTCAACACCCTGCGTCTCTACGCCGTCGTGTGGGCGGCCAACCCGACGACGGTATCCTCCGCCTTCGGGCTAGCTCGTCAGCTGGCCTCTGAGCGCCAACACGAAATGGCTATCTCCCAGCTTGACCGCGTTCCCGGTAACTCCCGCCACCATCGCATGGCACGTTTGACGACGATTCTGATGCTCACCTCCGGGATGCCCTCCGAGTTGACCGAATCGAGAATTCGCCGTGCTGCGCGTCGCCTGGTGGAGCTACCAACAAATGAACCGCGCATGCCGCAGCTGCGCATCGCCGTGATGGCGTCCGCGCTGAACTGGTTGCGCAGCTCGAACCTCGACCATGCAGCTAGCTCCAATGGTCTTTTCGATGCGCCCTTTACCGTGGCTGGCCTGCGTGAAGGACTGGAAAAAGACTTACGGATGCTGGCGCGCTCTTCACAGTTTCCGCGACACCGCTACAACTTGGTGGATATCGCAAATCTCATTCGGCCACGAACTTGGCGTTAGCTCTGTACCAGCTCTTTACTGAACCTGGTCAAACATGCGGTTGTGGGCGTGAGCGCCACCCCAGAATTGGTGAATAAAGAGAGAATTGCCGTTCGTGGTTTAAGATATCCTCTATGTTTGCCTCTTCGAAATCCTCTCTCCGCAGCGCTAAGCGTGTCATTATCAGCGCTGCAGCTCTCACCACCGCCTTTGGTATTGGGGCCGGCACTGCCGTTGCCCTGCCGGTTTCCCCGGACCTGCAGTCGCTCAGCCAGAGTGTTCGGGACCTCAAGCTGCCGGAGATCTCGACTCTGAACCCGGGCGACCTTGCTCCTGAGCTCTCTGAGGTTCTGGATTCCTCTTCGGTGAAGCTGCCGGATTCGGTCGTCGCCCTAATCGATGAAAACTTCAAGTTCGCTGAAAATAACAAGCAGATGGCGGACAAGGTCAAAACTCAGCTGCTGAACGCCATCGACAGCCTGCCGCTGCCAGCTGCGCAGAAGGCCGAAGCCACCCGCGTCGTCAACGAGATTTTCGGTTTGCTGGAGGGCCAAGACAAGCCGGCGCAGCCTGAGCCGGCGCCTGCCCCCGCTCCACAGCCAGAGCAGAAGCCACGCCCTGAACCACGCCCCGAGCCAAACAACCCGTGCCCGCCGAGCGCCCGCGCATGCGTTGACCTGGCTAACCAGAAGACCTGGCTGCAGGAAAACGGCAACATCACCTACGGCCCGGTGCCAATGTCCTCCGGTATGCCAGGTTACGAAACCACCCGTGGCCACTTGAGCGTTACCCGCAAGGTCCGCGATGAGTGGTCGGTTCCTTACAACGGCCCGATGCCGTTCTCTGTGTACTTCACCAACGACGGTGAGGCTTTCCACGAGGGTTCGGTCAATCAGATGTCCCACGGCTGCATTCATCTGAATCACGATGATGCCGTGATGTACTTCAACACTCTGCAGGTCGGCGACGGCGTCTACATCTGGTAGTTACCCGCGCTGATGCGTTGAAATAACGAACAGGTGACTGAGCCTATTGAGGCATAGGCGCAGTTTCCCTGGCGGTGAAAAATGAGCTCGCCCCACTAGATTCTTCCAGTTTGGAAGGCAGTGGAGGCGAGCTCATTTTTTGTTGAGTTACAGTCGCGGATTCAACAGGTGAGGTACACGGCAGCCGTCGATTACGGGTTACCGGAACCCTGCCTACTCGTCAGGGTTCCGGTCCAAAGAACTAGTCCACGAAGCTCATTGCGTAGCGGGCAATGGCCAGTTCCTCATTGGTCGGTACCACGAAGACCTTGACCTTCGAGTCATCCGCCGAAATCAGACGTGGGCCGTCATTCGGCTGGGAGTTGAGCTCGTCATCAATTTTGATACCGAAGTTCTCAAGCTCAGCCATCGAATCACGGCGGATACCGACGTGGTTCTCACCGACACCGGCGGTGAAGGTGATGGCATCGAGGCGACCGAGAATCAGCATGTACGAGCCGATGTAGCGGCGCAGCTGGTGAACATACATCTGGTATGCAGCCCAAGCATCCGGGTCGTGGTCATCCATGCGCTCCTGCAGGACTCGGAAGTCATTGACACCAGAGACGCCCTTCAAACCGGACTGGCGGTTGCACAGATTGTCGATCTCATCGATGCTCATGCCGTTGCGGTAGAGGTGGAAGATGACGCCCGGGTCAATGTCACCGGTACGAGTGCCCATCATCAGACCAGCCAGCGGAGTCAGCCCCATCGAGGTATCCACCGCCTGGCCACCTCGGATAGCCGCACACGACGCACCGTTACCCAGGTGCAGCGTAATCTGGTTGATTTCCTCTGCCGGCTTATTCAGAAGGTCCGGCACCTGCTTGGAAACAAACTCATGCGAGGTGCCGTGGAAGCCGTAACGACGGATATCAAACTTCGATGCGACCTCTGCATTGAGCGGGTACAGAGCAGCAGCTGGCGGCATGGTGTGGAAGAAACCAGTGTCGAAGACGGCGACGTGCGGCACGTCGGGAAGCAGCTTGCGAGACTCTTCGATACCTACGATATTGGCCGGGTTGTGCAGCGGCGCCAGCGGAATAAGGTCGCGGATCATGCCGACGATCTCGTCGGTAATCAGCTCCGGTCCAGAGAACAGGCGACCACCGTGAACGACGCGGTGACCGACGGCGGCAATATCCACCGACTCCGGACCAACACCGTGCTCATCCATCAGTTCGAACGCGCGGTCAAGGCCACTGGCGTGGTCAGCGATAGGCTCGGTGATTTCAATCTTCTGTCCGGAGAACTTCAGATTAATAATGCCGTCTTCTTCACCAATGCGCTCCACCAGACCGGAGACATACGGCGGCTGCGTTGAGTCCTTCTCCGGATCTACCAGCTGAAACTTGATAGAGGAGGAACCGGAGTTCAAAACAAGTACGTGACGGGACATAATAATTAGTTTCCTCCAGCCTGAATAGCGGTAATTGCAACCGTGTTGATGATGTCCGGCACCGTGGCGCCACGGGAGAGGTCGTTGACCGGCTTGTTCAAGCCCTGCAGAATCGGGCCGATTGCCAACGCACCACCACAGCGCTGGGCAATCTTGTACCCGATGTTACCGGCGTCCAAATCCGGGAACACGAAAACAGTTGCCTTACCCGCAACGGAGGAATCCGGCATCTTCTTCGCAGCCACAGACGGGTCAATAGCGGCATCGAACTGCAGCGGACCATCGACAGCGAGGTCCGGAGCCAGCTCCTTGGCCTTGGCCAGACCCGCCTTCACACGATCAACATCCTCACCTGTGCCGGATGCCCCAGTGGAGTAGCTCAGCATGGCGACGCGGGCGTCGATACCGAAGGAAGCTGCAGTCTCGGCGGATACCACCGCGATTTCACCCAGCTGTTCCGGAGCCGGCTTCGGCAGCACCGCACAGTCCGCAAAACCCCACAGCGAGTTGTCCATAACCATGAGGAACAGCGACGACACCGTGGAAGCCGACGGCTTGGTCTTAATGATTTGCAAGGACGGACGAATGGTGTGCGCAGTTGTGTGGGCTGCACCGGACACCATGCCGTCGACAAGCCCGTTGTGAATCATCATCGTCGCAAAGTAGGAGATGTCCTGCATCGTCTCACGGGCCTGCTCCAGCGTGACCCCCTTGGCCTTGCGCATCTCTGCGAACTGTTCCGCGAACTGCTCAACATATTCGGAGGTCTGTGGGTTCCAGAGATGGGCGGCGTCGATGTCAAAACCAAGTTCGGCGGCGCGCGCCTTCATAGCATCCGGGTCACCGAGGATAGTAAGCTCACAGATGTCCTCGCGCAGGAGGTAATCAGCGGCCTCAAGAATGCGGTCATCATCCCCCTCTGGCAGCACAATGTGGCGCTTATCAGTCTTGGCGCGCTGCAACAGCCACCACTGGAAACGCTGTGGAGTCATCACTGCGGTGACCTCGCGGCTTACGACCTTGCGAAGCCCCTCAGCATCGTCAACGGCAACAACGGGAACGTCGAGATCGAGAGTCTTAGCAGCCTCGACTGCTTCCTCCCCTGTGAGAACAACAGCGAGTACCTCGCTGTGACGCTGAGCTGCACTGCTGAGCGCCAAACGAACGCGAGCCTTTGCGGCCTCTGTGTGACAGCCCTCGCCACCAGCGACAACGATGACACCGGCACCGGCGACGGTGGCGATGCGGAAGTCAAAATCGAGGTTGCCGGAGCCGGTCAGAACAGCCGCCCCCTCGTTAGCAGCGCGGTCGTCCTCAACAGCACTGACGATGGTGTCAAGCGCGGATTCCGGATCCACAACAACCTGATCCACAGTGGCGCCGTGAGCCCCACCGACAGTGTGGAGGCAACGTGCCCCACCCAGTGCCTCAGACAATGCCGTAATGACATCCTGTAGATCGTCTGCGCGGTCCACTGAAGTAATCAGGACTGCGGAGTTGTTGGTGGACGCTTGGGCGTTCTTATCGCTCACCGACGTTCCTTTCTCGCACTGCGCTTAATCGTTGACTTATTTGAACGTTGACTTGGCTCGAGCCAATGGACTGCCGGAGGCTCAAGATCATGCTGAGCTTCCAATCCCGCTGAGTCCCAAATCATTATTTTCATCTTATTGTGAGTCACCTTACATCTCACGACGGACTCAAACCTCTTTGGTTACCCCTGGTAGCCACACTTTTCCCCACAGATTCCAACAATTTTCCCGCACAATCGCGCCTTTTAGGCGGTTTTTCTAGTGAACTATCCCAAATTCCCACATTGGACGTGACTAAGGTCACATTTAGTTTTGTACGCCTTCAAAAGCATCTCACCGATGATGTGATGCTCGCCTCTCGATTTTTCGTAAGTTATCGCTACGATTGGGGGCGCTACCATTGGGAATGTCGAATAAACCGATAGCTCACCAATAACTCCTTTCCCCACGAGGTCACCGCTGGCAGCTACTTACGCCGCGGTCTCGTGGCCGTCGTAAAGCATTAGAGAAAGAAGGACAGACTTCATGAATCGCCCGCTCCGCGTTGCCGTAATTGGCTCTGGCCCGGCCGGTGTTTATGCTTCCGATGCACTGATGAAATCCAGTACTGACGTGGAAGTCGATCTCTTTGAAAAGATGCCGGCTCCATTCGGCCTGATTCGCTACGGCGTCGCCCCCGACCACCCACGTATCAAGGGCATCATCATGGCCCTGCACCGTGTGATGGAAAAGCCGGAGCTACGTCTGTTCTCCAACGTTGAGTTCGGCAAGGACATCACCCTCGACGAATTAAAGGAGCATTACGACGCCGTCATCTTCGCCACCGGTGCTGTCGGCGACCGCGCACTGCCGACGCCGGGTGCGGATCTGCCGGAGCACTTTGGTGCTGGTGAATTCGTGGGCTTCTACGACGGCAATCCGCTTTTTGAGCGCACCTGGGACCTCTCGGCGGAGTCCGTGGCCGTCGTCGGTGTCGGTAACGTCGCGCTGGACGTCTCCCGAATCCTGGCGAAGACCGGCGAGGAACTGCACGTCACGGAGATTCCGGACAATGTCTACGAGGTTCTGAAGACCAATAAGGCCAAGGAAGTCCACGTCTTCGGTCGACGTGGCCCGGCACAGGCAAAGTTCACTCCGCTGGAGCTCAAGGAACTGGACTACTCACCAAACGTCGAGGTCGTTGTCGATCCGCGCGATATTGACTACGACTCCGCGTCCGAGATTATGCGTCGCAACTCCAAGATCACTGACCAGGTCTGCACCATCCTGGAGAACTACGCCATCCGCGAACCGAAGAACGCACCGCACAAGCTCTACATTCACTTCTTCGAGTCGCCAGTGGAAATCCTCAGCGAGGAGGGCGCCGACGGCGAGCAGCATGTGGTCGGCTTGCGCACGCAGCGTATGGAATACGACGGGGCTGGCGGGCTGTGCCCGACCGGCGAGACCACCGACTGGAAGGTCGGCGCGGTCTACTCCGCCGTGGGCTACCGCTCCGACGCACTGCCGGGAATCCCGTTCGACAACGTCAAGAACGTCATCTCCAACGTCGGCGGTCGAGTCATTGAATCGGAAAACACCGAGGATGAAGAAGCCGAGACCATCACCGGCCTCTACACCACCGGGTGGGTTCGCCGTGGCCCGGTCGGCCTGATTGGCAATACCAAGGGCGATGCCAACGAGGCCGTGGCCAACCTGCTGGCAGATGCCGCAGAGGGCAAGAAATTCACCCCGTCGAAGCCGGAGTTGTCCGCTGTCAACGAGCTGCTGGCGTCAAAGGGCATCGACTACCTGGACTGGGAGGGCTGGCACAAGCTCGATGCTGCCGAACGCACCGCCGGCGAGGCCGAGGGCCGCGAACGCAAGAAGTATGTCGAATGGGATGAGATGGTCACCCACTCCAAGGGCGAGTAACGGCGAGTAACGAGGGCGGATAGAAAGCGCCGGCTACGCCACTACCTGCACATCCGTGTACGCAGCGCGCGAGTCCCAGCGGCAGCACACAATCGGCGCCAACAGCTCGGCCAATGGCTCACCAAAAGCCACCTGGCCAGCACCGGCGGCAGCGCCCGCATCGAGGACTCGATCCCACAGCAGCCCCGGCGCGGTAAACAGCGGCACCACTACGAGTCCGCGACCGCGCTTGGCCGCGCGCTCCTGTGCCACGGCCACAGCATCGGATCCCTTGATCTTCTCAGGACCGACCACGAATGCTGCACTCACATGTCCCGGCAGCATCCCGCCAAGATTTGCCGCAAATTGGTGCACCGCCGCATTGGCCTCCTCATCAGAGGAGCCGACCCCCATCACCAGCGCATCGACCGGCCAGGAAAAAGACGCATTCTCCGCCGCTTCAATGATTCGCTTCACGACGGCGCGCTTCGTGCCGTCGCCAAGCCCGAGTCCTTCAGCCACTGTGATGTCAACACCATGCCGATCGCAGAGTCGAACCTGCTCGGGAACATCGACTCGCGAGTGGAACGCATCGGTGAACAGCAGCGGTACGGCCAGCGCCTGAGTCTCGCCGGCAGCGGCGAGCTCACCACATACGGCATCTAGCGAGGGCTCGTCGAGGTCCAGCCAGGCGAGGCGAATCTGAGAGGGCGCATCCAGACGGGTGAGCGGCATCTTCTCGCGCACGAGTGCGACCACCTCTTCGAGCACCGGTTTGGTCTCTGGGTGCCGGGAACCGTGCGCAAGCAGAATCAGTGCGGTCATCGATGGTCTCCTCAGGCTCGCTAGCTGTGCTTTCTGGTTTCTCTATCTGGCAGCTCTACTGAGCTGCGCCACGCACGAGGCCAGCGGTGAGGCTGTCACCGGTGCCCGGCTCAATAAGCAGGAAGGCACCGACACGACCACCGACGCGGTAGGCATCGACCGGGAGCGGCTGCGCGACCTCGATGGTCACCTCAGCGACATCATTGACCGCGAGCTGGTCGGCAACGCCGGTGGGCTCGCCGATCTCGATGTCGATAAGGGCATCGACGGAAGCGATACGCCCACGCACCAGCGCGGCACCGTAGCGCACCTCAACGACACGGCCGACTGCCAGCGGCTTGTCCGCAAGGTGGACAGCCACGGCGGAGAAGCGGCGGACGTCCTCCGGACGGGTGCCACTGATGAGATCACCACGGGCGAGGTCGAACTCGGCATCCAAGCTGATGGCAACCGACTGACCGGCCACGGCCTCAGTGACATCCTCGGCTGCCACGGTGATCTTCGTGACCGTAGCCTGACGGTTGGCGTCTACGGAGACAGTGTCACCCACACGCACACTGCCTGCGGCGATACGGCCAGCGTAACCGCGGTATTCAGTGGCGTGATCACGAATGACGTAGTCGATGGGCAGGCGTAGGTCGGCCTCGGCATCGGTTTCCAGGTCGGCACCGATGTTGAGGTTTTCCAGCAGTTCCAACACAGTCGGCCCCTCGTACCACGGGGTGTGCTCAGACGGATCGACAATGTTGTCGCCGACCAAAGCCGACACTGGAACAACGAAGGTGTTCTGAAGACCCAAACGCTCTGCCAGCACTGCTACATCCGACTCAATCTTGCGGAAGGCTTCTTCGCTGTAGTCCAGCAGGTCGATCTTGTTGACGGCAAAGATTACGTGGCGAACACCCAGCAGACCGGCCACCGTTGCGTGTCGCTTGGTCTGCGTCACGACGCCGTTGCGTGCGTCGATAAGCAAAACGACGGCCTCAGCGGTGGACATACCAGTGATGGTGTTTCGGGTGTACTGCTCGTGACCAGGGCAGTCGGCGAGGATGAACGAGCGGACGTCGGTGGCGAAGTAGCGGTAGGCAACGTCGATCGTGATGCCCTGCTCACGCTCGGCCCGCAGACCATCAACCAGCAACGAGAGGTCAGGATTTTCCTGACCGCGCGCCTGCGAGGAGGCGACGACGGCCTCGTACTGGTCAGCGAGGATGTTCTTCGTGTCGTGCAGCAAGCGCCCGACAAAGGTCGACTTACCGTCGTCGACGGAGCCAGCGGTGCACAGGCGAAGAGTGCGACGAGCGCGAGTGGCGCGGTCGGCGGTAATCAGGGTAGCTGGGGAATTTGGCTGGCTCATCAGAAGTAACCTTCCTTCTTGCGGTCTTCCATGGAGGATTCGGACAACTTGTCATCTGCGCGGGTAGCGCCGCGCTCGGTGAGCTTGGATGTGCGAAGTTCCTCCATGACCTCCGCAATAGTGGTGGCAGTCGATTCGACAGCGCCGGTACAGCTCATGTCACCGACAGTGCGGTAGCGGACAGTGCGAACCTCTAGGGTCTCACCGTCGCGGGGTCCACCCCACTCGCCCGGTGCCAACCACATGCCGCCGCGGTTGAATACCTCACGCTCATGGGCAAAGTAGATGGGTGGCAGCTCGATGTCACGGGCTTCGATGTAGGCCCAGACGTCGGCCTCGGTCCAGTTCGAGATTGGGAAAACGCGAACGTTCTCTCCAGCGGCGTGGCGACCGTTGTAGAGCCCCCACAGCTCCGGCCGCTGACGGCGTGGATCCCAACCGCCGAAGGAGTCGCGGACGGAGAACACGCGCTCCTTGGCGCGGGCCTTCTCCTCATCGCGGCGGGCGCCACCGAGGACGGCATCGTAACCACGGTTGGCAATGGTCTCCACCAGTGGCACGGTCTGCAAGGGGTTGCGGGTGCCGTCAGCACGCTCGGTGAGCACACCGCTGTCAATCCAGTCTTGGACCTTGGCTACGTGCAGCTTAATGCCCGGCTGAGCGGCAATCTTGTCGCGGAATTCAATGACTTCGGGGAAGTTGTGGCCGGTGTCGACGTGGAGCAGCTCTAGCGGGATACCCGCCGGTGCGAAGGCGCGCTTGGCCAGCTCGAGCACGACGACGGAGTCCTTTCCGCCGGAGAAAAGCAGTGCCGGACGGTCAAACTGGCCGGCGGTTTGGCGGATAATGTCGATGGCCTCGGCTTCCAGTTCGGCAAGCCGCGGGTCGAGGCGGTTTTGTACGGAAACGGTGGTTGAGCTTGTCATGGGGTTCTTTCTGTTGTGGCTGTGTTAGCTGTGTTAGCCTTTCGGCTGTTTTAAAAAAACTGTCTGTATAAGCTGCAGGTCGCAGCTAGCCATGAGCGGCAATTGGCTAGTGACTAGTGGCTGTCGGTATCGTCTAGCCGCCAGCCACTCAAACTAGAGATGCAATCCGCACTCTGTCTTCTCGCTGCCCGCCCAGCGGCCCGAGCGCGGATCCGCACCCTCTGCCACTCGCGCAGTGCATGTCGCGCACCCAATCGACGGGAACCCCTGTTGTGTCAGCGGATGCACAATGAGGTCGTTGTCCTCGATGTACTGGGCAACGTCCTCATCCGTCCAGGTGGCCAGCGGGTTGAGCTTGATGCGACCGGTCTTATCGATTTCCAGTACCGGCGTGTGTGCGCGGGTCGGCGCGTCGACGCGCTTCAGACCTGTGACCCAGCCCTCGTAGGGGCGCTTCACAGCTGACAGCGGCTCGACCTTCCGCAGTGCGCAGCATCGCGTCGGGTCGGTCTTGTACAGGTCGACGCCCTCTTCGGCGTCTTGCTCGGCGCGGGTGCGCTTCGGCTCAATCGACAGCAGTCGGTTGTCGTAGCGCTGTGCAACCTGCTCCGCCACATCAAGGGTCTCCGGGAAGTGGTAACCCGTATCCAGGAAAACCAGGTCGGCTTCCGGCGCGTGCCGAGCAGCCAGTTCCGCCAATACCGTGTCCTGCATCGACAGGGTCACAGCCAGTGGCGTGTGCAGGTGCTCCGCACCCCATTCCAGTACTTCCCCGGCAGTGGCAGTCTCCAGCTTGGAGCCCCACTCCAGCGCGAGCTCGATCAGACGACGAGCGGTCTCCGGATTGTCCAGCACATCCTGACGCGCGAGCGCCTCCTGAGTCTTAATGACTTCAGCGGTTTTCAGTCCCGTGCTCATGACGCCACCTTCCTATCAATATGACCATGCAGTTTCACTGTGAATACCCGGCAGCATTCGCGGCATTGCCAGGCGTAATCGGTTTCCAGGTCGGGCCACAGATCATCACCGCCGCAGTAAGGGCAATGCATCACCGCACCCCGGTTCGGATTGGGGTGTGCGCTTCGGCCACCGATTCCCAGTCGCGCTGGCGTCTCGTCTTTTTCGCTTGACGACGGCCCCTGCGACCGAACCCCATTGGGAGATTCACTCACTTCAGGTCCTCCTCATCAGCGCGGACAATCCACTCGCGGAACTGTTCACCCTCGTGGCGCTGCTCCTTGAAGTGATTGACGACGCGCTCGATGTAGTCACCCAGTTCTGCCGAGGTGACCTTGTGTCCGCGAACCTTGCGGCCGAAGTTGGCATCGAGCCCCAGCGAACCACCGAGGTGAACCTGGAAACCCTCGACACGGTTGCCCTCGTCGTCGGTGACAATCTGCCCCTTGAGTCCGATGTCGGCAATCTGCGTGCGGGCGCAGGCATTCGGGCAGCCATTGAGCGCAATGGTGATTGGGACGTCGAGGTCACCGAGGCGTTCCTCCAAGTCGCCCACCAAATCAATTGCGCGCTGGCGCGTGGTGACAAGTGCGAGCTTGCAGAACTCTAGGCCGGTGCAGGCCAGGATGCCCCGTCGGAAAGCAGAAGGCTTGGCAGACAGGCCAATTTCGTCGAGTTCTGCGAGCAGGGAGTCGACCTGGTCGTCGGCGACGTCGAGGAGAATGAGCTCCTTCATCACGGTGGTGCGGACGCGGGAAACACCGTGGCGCTCGGCGATGTCGGCGAGCTTGACCAGGTCAGAGCCCGGAACACGGCCAACAGCGGGCTTAACACCGACGTAGTTGAGACCGTCGGCCTGCTTGTGCACGCCGATGTGGTCCCGGTCGCCCTCGAAAGGTTCGGGTGCGGGGCCGTCGATAAGCTTGCGGTTGAGGTAGTCGTCTTCGAGTACCTGGCGGAACTTCTCCGCGCCCCATTCGGCAACGAGGAACTTCAGACGCGCACGATTGCGCAGGCGACGGTAGCCGTAGTCCCGGAAGATGCGGCACACGCCCGCCCATACCTCGGGAACCTCGTCCTCTGGGATCCAGGCGCCGAGACGCTGGGCGAGCATCGGGTTGGTGGAGAGACCACCACCGACCCAAACGTCGAAACCGGGGCCGTGCTCTGGATGATTGACACCGACGAAGGCAACGTCCTGGACCTCGTGGGTGACATCGAGACGCGGGGAACCGGAAACTGCCGACTTAAACTTACGCGGTAGGTTGGAGAACTCGTCGCCGGAGAGGTACTCCTCCTTGATGCGGCGGATGGCGTTGGTGCCGTCGACAATTTCATCGGCCGCAACACCGGCAACCGGGCTGCCTAGAATAACGCGGGGAACGTCGCCGCAGCCAAAGTTGGTGTCGAGACCAACTCGCTCAAGGCGGTCCCAGATCTCCGGCATATCTTCGACGCGAATCCAGTGCAGCTGGACGTTCTGGCGGTCGGAGAAGTCCGCAGTGTCGCGGGCGAAGTCGCGGGAAATCTCGCCGATGGTGCGAATGCCCTCGGTGGTGGTCTGGCCACCGTCGAGGCGGACGCGGAGCATAAAGTACTTGTCCTGCAGCTCGGCGTTGGTCTTCACGCCGGTGTGCTCACCGCTAAGCCCCTGCTTGCGCTGGGTGTAGAGGCCAATCCACTTAAAGCGAGGCGCTAGGTCCTCCGCGGGGATGGAGTCAAACCCCTGCTTGGAGTAGATGTCGATAACACGCTGCTTAACGGCGATGCCAGCATCTTCTTTCTTAATGCGCTCGTCGTCGTTAAGTGGCTCGCGGCCGTCGATAAGCCACTGCCCCTGTGGCTTCGGTGCGCGCTTCTTACGTCGGGTAGCCGCTGCGGAAGCTGGACGCTCGGCGGTTTTCGTAGGAGAGCTCATGGGGAATCTACCGAATCACTTTCGTTTTGTTCTCGTTGACCGAATTAGTTTCTAATCTTTATAGACCGTTTGGTCTACGTTGCATTGCAGGCAACATTAGACCGACCAGTCTGGCTAGTGCAAGCCGGGACACGCTCGGATACCTAGCGGACTTCCGCTTCGCCCACGCGGACACCGTTTTTCGCACCCACTTTGACACCTTCAGAAGCATCCTCGGCCCCGGCATCAACCGAAGCGGGTGATGGAGATCCAGAACTAGGCACATCAGCCGAGGAAGACTGAGAAGTCGGCTCAAGTTGGACCCGCTGACGCAGCCCCGGAAGAGTGTCGTGCGAACGCGCCCACAGCACCAGCACAACGACAACAAAAGCCCACACGAGCAGCGCTGTCGTCAGTACGCCCCCAGAAACCAGCGACGAAAACAGAGTGCGAATATTCAGCCCCACCAACACGCCGCCGATCGCAATCCCAAGCAGCCGCGGATTAATGCGCCCCACCAGGTACGCAGCCAAGGGTGCCGCAATCACACCACCGCACAACAAACCAATTACCGGTGCGGCATGCTGAGTGAATTCCTCCCGCAGCTTGGGCAAAAAGCCCAGTACAGCCGCCAAGGCAACGAGAAATTCCGCCGCAGAGACAGTACCGATAATCTTGCGCGGCTGGTCAGCCTCAGCGCCGAGCAAAGTTGAGGTGGTAACAGGCCCCCAACCACCGCCTCCAGTGGAATCAAGCAGGCCACCAAAGAGCCCCAGCGGAGCGAGCTTCTTCGCCCCCCAGGCCTTCTTCTTGCGCTTAACATTGGCCAAAAAGGCGAAGCGGATAATCACCCACAGACCGAGGAAAAGCAAGATTGTCGAGGTCACAGGCGTCGCGGCATCACCGTCGAGATTCGCCAAAAAGGTCGCACCAATAAAGGCACCGATAGCACCCGGCACGCCAAGACTCAGCGCGCGTCGCCAGTCGACATTGCCGAATCGCCAGTGTGAAATACCGGAGGCCAGTGTCGTACCCACCTCTGCTACGTGAACCACCGCCGACGCAGTGGCAGCACTACTACCAGCGACAATAAACAGCGAAGTAGCGGTGACACCGAAAGCCATCCCCAGAGTGCCGTCGACTAATTGCGCGCCAAGGCCGATTAGCACGAAGACTATGAGTTTTTCCATGACAAGCCCTTCCCCGCTTACCCAACCAGAGCCTGCCGTTGCCACGATGCTCGCACGACGAGCCCCTTTCAGAGCTCATTCAGCAGAAGCGATGCGCAGCAAAACCCTCTCAAGCCAAAGCAGTGATTCTTGCGGTGTTTTGTGTTTGCTTTTTGTAGACCAGTTTGTCTATATTCTGTTTCAGCAAGCATAGACCGGTTGGTCTACGATAAGCAATCGCGACAAAGAAAACGTAGAAAAAGGATTCCACCCAATGACCAACGACCAGACTGCAGCCCAGAACACGGCCGCTTCCTCACTGCCCGATCTCGCCAACTCCACCACGCCACTGCGTGTAGCCGTGGTTGGCTCGGGCCCGGCCGGCATCTACGCCTCCGACGCGCTGATGAAGTCCGGCCGCGATGTCGCCATCGACCTCTACGAGCGCCTTCCAGTGCCGTTCGGCCTCATCCGCTACGGTGTTGCGCCAGACCACCCGCGAATCAAGGGCATCATTAAGTCCCTCCACCGAGTGCTGGACAAGCCGCAGGTTCGACTGCTGGGCAACGTGGACGTCGGCAAGCAGGTCAGCGTTGATGAACTGCGCCAGTTCTACGACGCCATCATCTTCGCCACTGGCGCGACCGGCGACCGCGATCTGAACATCCCGGGCTCGGATCTGCCGGAGCACTACGGCGCCGGTGAGTTCGTAGGTTTCTACGACTCCCACCCGGAGTTTGCTCGCGAATGGGACCTCTCTGCTGAGTCGGTCGCTGTGATCGGCGTCGGTAACGTGGGTCTCGACGTCGCCCGTATTCTCGCCAAGACTGCCGATGAGCTGCACGTCACCGAAATCGCCGACAACGTCTACGACGGCCTGGCAAAGAATGCCGCCCGCGAAGTCCATGTCTTTGGCCGTCGCGGTCCGGCTCAGGCAAAGTTCACTCCACTGGAGCTGAAGGAACTGGACCACTCTGACACCATTGAGGTTGTCGTGAATCCGGAGGACATCCAGTACGATGCCGCCTCCGAAACGTCCCGTCGCGAGTCCAAGATCACCGATCAGGTCTGTACGATTCTGGAAAACTACGCCATCCGCGAGCCAAAGGGCGCCCCGCACAAGCTCTTCATCCACTTCTTCGAGTCCCCGGTCGAAATCATCGGCGAGACCGGTGAAGATGGAGTACAGCACGTCAGCGCTATCCGCACCGAACGCACCGAACTCGACGGCGAGGGTGGCGTCCGCGGCACCGGCAAGTTCACCGAATGGCCGGTCGGTGCGGTCTACCGCGCAGTCGGCTACCGCTCCGACGCAGTCACCGGCGTACCGTTCGACACCGGCACGCACACCATCCCAGATGCCGGCGGCCGCGTGCTTGACGACATCGACGGCAACCACATCCAGGGCCTGTACACCACCGGCTGGATTCGCCGTGGCCCGGTCGGCCTAATCGGTAACACCAAGGGCGATGCCAACGAAGCTGTCGGCAACCTCATCGCCGACTGGGAGGCAGGTCGCCTGGCCGCACCTGCAAAGCCCACGCATAACGACGTCGACGAGTTCCTGGCCGACAAGGGCCTCCAGGTCACCACCTGGGAGGGCTGGCACGCACTCGACGCCGCCGAGCGTGCCGCGGGCGAAGCCGAAGGCCGCGAGCGCAAGAAGCTGGTCGAGTGGGCTGACATGGTTGCGGCCTCCACGGTCGTCGCAAAGCAGCCAGATGCCGATGACGTGGCCGAAGCTGTGCACGAAGCTGTTGTGGAGACCGTCGCGAGCTAGCGCATCGGGTCTAACCGGACAGTTGATTGTGCACGTCAGTCGATCTTCGGATTAGAGTTAATACATGGCTTATCATGCAGACTCATCCAACCTGGACGTCAAGGAAGTTCTGACCTGGGAAGGCTTCGGCGTCGCCTCCCGTGAACTGGCACAGCAGATTGTCGACTCGGACTTCGACCCGGAGATTATTATCGCCGTGGCCCGCGGTGGCCTGCTGCCAGCAGGCGCACTCAGCTACACCATGGGCGTCAAGCTCTCTGACGCCATCAACGTCGAGTTCTACACCGACGTGGCGGAGACCCTGCCGGATCCGGTTCTGCTGGAGCCGCTCCTGGACATCGAATCGATTTCCAACCGCCGCCTGCTGGTCGTTGACGATGTGGCCGACTCCGGTCGCACGCTGCATCTGGTGCTCGACCTGCTCAAGAAGCACGGCGCTGAAGTCCGTTCCGCTGTGCTCTACGGCAAGTCCCGCTCGGAGATTGCACCGGACTACGTCTGGAAGCACACCGATGACTGGATCGTCTTCCCCTGGTCGGCCGAGCCACCGGTACAGAAGTCCAAGTAGATCAAGTAGCTTACGCACCACAGCGGGCACAAAAAAAGTGCGCTGCGGAGCCAGTTAAGGCCGTACCGCAGCGCACACTAGGTCGTCGAACTACCCCAGTTCGACGACCTTAATCTTTGATGCCGCCTCCGATGCACGCTCACGAGCAGCGTCGACAGAATCTGCGGTCGAAACAGCAACACCCATGCGGCGACGCGGACCGGCAAACGGCTTACCAAAGATACGAATGTCTGTCTCCGGAATAGCCATGGCCTCAGCTAGGCCGGTGTAGCCCGGCTGCTCGATGTCAGCACCGCCGTAGACTACAGCGGAAGCTCCCGGGGACACCAGCGTGACGTCGATAGGCAGCCCCAGCACTGCGCGCGCGTGCAGCTCGAACTCGGAGAAACGCTGCGTACCCATGGTGACCATGCCGGTGTCATGCGGGCGCGGGCTGACCTCGGAGAACCACACTTCATCGCCGCGGACAAACAGCTCGACGCCGAAGATACCGCGACCGCCCAGCGCGTTGGTGATGCGCGCGGCGACAGAGCGCGCATTGTCCAGGGCGTTTTCGCTCATGGCTGCCGGCTGCCAGGACTCAACGTAGTCACCATCCTGCTGACGGTGGCCGATGGGCTCACAGAACCACGTTGCCCCCTCGCCAGTCTCCGGATCAACGGAGCGCACGGTCAGCAGCGTGATCTCATAGTCGAAATCAACGAAGCCCTCCACGATGACGCGACCGGACTCAACGCGACCGCCACTCATGGCGTAATCCCACGCGGCCTGGACATCCTCCGGCGAACGCAGCGTGGACTGTCCCTTGCCCGAGGAACTCATGACCGGCTTGACCACGCATGGGAAGCCAATCTCATCAACAGCTGCGGTGAACTCATCAAAGCTGGAGGCGAAGTGATAGCGGGAAGTCGGCAGCCCCACCTCTTCCGCAGCCAGGCGGCGAATACCTTCTCGGTTCATGGTCAGCTGAGTCGCCCGTGCGGTCGGAATAACGGTGACGTCCAGCGTCTCATCTTCCTCGACCTCTGCCAGCACCTCGGTTGCCAGAGCCTCAATCTCAGGGACGATGAAGTGTGGCTTGACCTGGAGAATCAGGTCCCGCAGTGCGCTAGGGTCCGACATATTCAACACGTAGGCGTGGTGAGCTACCTGGTGTGCCGGTGCATGCTCGTAGCGATCGGCAGCGTGCACCTCAACGCCAAGACGCTGGAAAGCAATGGTCACCTCCTTGCCGAGCTCGCCAGAGCCGAGCAGCAGAACTCGCGTTGCTCCCGGCTGGTACGGGGTTCCGGTGACTTCAGGGGTGAACATCGAGATAAATTCGCTTTCGTCTACGGCACATACGCTGCGCAACCAGCAGCTGTTAAATTGATTGCCTCCAGCATACGACAGCGAGCTGATTCACCGCGGCGGGCACGGGCGGGAACCTAGCGCGGGAACACCCGCTGGAACTCAGCCAGCGCCACCTCACGGTCAGCGGCCAGGACAACATTCGCCACCGCTCCGGCTGAATCCTCCACCACCTGGCCGCGGCGTGCTGGCTCATCTGCAAAGGTTCGCTTATCGACGCCCACGAGACGCATCTTCTCCACTTCCCCGGTCACCGCACCGACGGCCACCATCGCGGCAAAGAGGTCATGAACCTGCGCCTTGTAACCGACTCCAACTCCCTGGTGGAACTCAAAGTAGAACTTCAGTGAGCGACGCAGAACACGCAGTAGCTCCGGGTTCATACCGGCATCTCGCCAGGATTCAATCTCAGTATCACTAATGGTGATGGTCTCGGTGACATTGAGCGGAACCAGCGTCGGCACCGGCGCGCCTGCGGCGGTGGCGATGCTGCGCACGGCATCCTCCGGGCGCTCGACGGCCACAGCGCCCGCGGTGCCGAAGACCTCGATGACCGCGGTGGGGTCAACCCAGAAGTTCCATTCCGCAAACTCGGTAACGTTACCGTGGTACTCCACAGCACCACCCATAATGGTCACGCCGTCGAGCTCCCGCATGAGTTCCGGGTACTTCTTCAAAGCGGCCACGTAGGTGGTCATAGGGCCAGTGACCAGCAGGTGCACCTTCTCCCCCGTCGACCGTGCCTGCTCGATGACCTGGCGCCACAGCGCCAGCGGATCCGCCGCTCCTGCGCGCCCCGGTTCGTAGATGACGGCCGGTGGCGCCAGGTTGTAGCCCAGCCCGTACGGGCCATGAGTCTCAGGCGTGGTGGTCAGCTCACGGTCAGCGGGCCCCTCGAAACCGCTGACGACCGGAACCTCCGGACAACCACAAAGATTCAGCATGTACTTGGTATTACGGGCAGACCATGCCGCAGTGGTGTTACCACCTGCGCAGGTCACACCCACCAGCTCGATCTCGCCTGCGGTATGCAACCCCGCGAGGTAGACGAGAGCAAGACTGTCATCGATACCCGTGTCAACGTCGGCAAGCACTTTCAAACGCGTCATAAGGTCAAGTGTGACACGAAACACGCTCGGCCCGCAGAGCTAAACATGGGCAAAACAGGGATACAGACGAGTTTCCGCTGGTGCTGGCCGGGTTTACTAGTTCGTCGACATCGCTGCATCACCCACCGGAGCAGGCTCCGGCAGCGGCATATTCAGCTCGGCCAAGACCTCGCGCAGTCGCGTCGGGTAGTCGGTGATGATGCCGTCGACACCAGCGGCAATCTGCTCGCGCATGGTCTCCTTTTCGTTCACCGTCCATGGCACCACCTTCATGCCGGCCTCATGCGCACGGGAGATTAGCTCCGGCGTGGCGACCGGGTGGTAGTCAGCATCCGACGGTGTCTTGCCGTAAGGAATGCTGTGCGTCGGCGAGAGCACCTGCACGCCGAGCTGCTTGGCGGCCTCGATGATGTCGCCATTGACCTCGTCGTAATTGACATCGCCAATCCAAGGAGAATCCTTCTTCCAGGTGGTTTCGTCCCACAGCATGACCAGCGGAATCTCCGGGTTCCGTTCCGCGACCAGCGGCAACGAGCGCCAATCGAAGGATTGAATCATCACACGATCAGCCACACCCGCGCGGTCAATCTCGTCGAGAATCACATCGACGAACTCCTGCGGTTCTGCCGAGTCAGCGCGCTTTTCGCCCTCGATCTTGGTCTCAATGTTGAAGTGGATGTCCTGGTTATCCTTAGTCAGCTCGAACAGCTCCGGCAGGGTCATCATCCTATTGCCCTTGATTGGCTCCGCATCCGGGAAGTCCTCGAGCTTCTTGTCACAGACCAGGGTTTGTACCTGCTCATAGGTGAGATCATGTACGAGCTTGCCGACGTACGGGTACTGCGGGTCCCCCTCCGTCACTGGCTCGGTGTCCGAGCACTTGTCGTCTTGGATTTCCGGATCGTGCCAGACCATAGGCACGCCATCCTTCGTCAGGACGATGTCCAGCTCCAACGTCGTAACGCCCAGCTCCAACGAGTTGATCATCGCCTGCTTGGACTCCTCCGTCCACTCACCGCGACCACCACGGTGCGACTGCAGATCAAAACCCTCCGGCAGCTTAGCCATCGCAGCCGGCCGCACATTCGCGGCCGCATTCAGCTCAGCAACCTGCTGCTTTTCAAAGGTCTTCTCTTCGCTCGACGTAGTGCTGACCGCGCTTGCACTGCTTGACGACGATGCCGCGTCGTTGTCTGCATCATTGCTGCAGGCTGCAATAGGAGAAATAGCAAACGCGCCCATAGCGATGGCCGCGATTGCGCGGCGCGTGCCGTGGACGCGTGAATTCTGAGGCTGCTCGCTCTGCTTGGTCCGTTCGTCAAACATGGAGTCAGATGAGTTGCGAGAAGACATGGCCGGTGATTTTTCCTCTTTGGGCGTAGTATTAGCGACTTCATAGCGACGGCATAGTACCGACAACACAGTGTCGACAAACTACCGTCGGAGGTTTACGGAACACAGAAATCTGGGTGAAAACTGTGTGGTGCGCCACTACTTTAAAACGGCCTGACAGCACTCGCATCTGGAGCGAGTGCTGGGTGAGCGTTTAATTTCCCTCTGCTTTTGGAATCTCGCCGTCTTGAGCGACCTCTGACCCATCCCAGGAGTACGTAACGGGAGCGTTGTACTGGTCTTTAAAGGCGAAGGCACCGCCGTCTTCGATCATTTTATTGACATCGAAGAAATTGACGGTCACAGTTTTGCCATCGCCTTCGACCGAGTTGATTGTCTGCGGACCACCGGCGGTACCCACGTACTCGCCCTTATGAAACAGCAGCACTGCACCAGCGGTAGTTGAATGCGTAATTTCATTCTGTACTGCTGAGGCAAAGGTCAACTCGCTGGTGGTATCCCAGTTCGTATCGTCCGTGACTGTCCAACCGCTGCCATTGCCACCTTCCATTGAGTTCAGGTCGGCAACCGCTTCTTCGAAAGCCTCTTCCTGGGTTGGCGCAGAAGAACCCCCATCGGAGTCGTTGTCATCGACATCCGGATTGGGGGTATCTGCACTTTCACTGTCATCCTCGACAGTGGTGGTCGTAGTGATGGTCGTCGTTTCTTGATCTACCTGAGAAGCAGAGGTCGGTGCTGCGGTCTCATCAGTGGAGCAACCGGACAAAGCCACTACACCTGCGACCGCCGCGCTAACCAGCATCGACCCGCGACGAACTGAATGACCACTCATGGCTGGAACCTCTTCTGTTCTCTCAAGTTTTCTCAAGCACTGCGCTACGACGGAGCATTACTTTCTCATGTCCGACTCTGAATTGAGTTTACTTGGGAAAACTCAAGAGACCCCGGGAGTGTCCAAGAATTTTCGAAAGCTCTCGAAAATTCTCGGGAGTCCTTAGGAAGCGGGTGTCGCGCCGCCGGGAATCTTGCCCTCGTGGACGACGTGATCTCCGTTCCAGAAGAAGTGAACATTAGAGGTGAACTTGGCCGCATCAGCGTTCGGCGCACCTGCGACCTCCTGGGCCTCCCAGTCGTGGTAGATGACCGAGATGTTCTTACCATCAGGGGTCGGCGTCACCTTGTTGATGTGCTGAGGCCGGTCAGAGTCCGTACCAATGAACTCACCCTTGTGGAACATCAACAGCACAGTGGAGGACTGAGCGTTGCCCTGCTTGGCCTGATCTGCGAGAGCAAAGCTCAAATCGCTACACGGGCTGAAGTTGGAGGTGCCAGTGTACTTCCACCCATCATGGTTGTTCGGACGCTCCCTGTTGACCTTATCCAGGGCCTCCTGGATTTCAGGTGCTGCCGGGTTCGGGGTACAGCTATCTGCCTTCGCCGGAGCCGGTGCCGGCACTGGGGCCGGTTCCGCCTGAGCCGCGGGAGCTGCAACGGCTCCACCTACTGCGGAGAAAACCATCGCGCCGGAAAGTACGGCGGAACTTGCCAATCGTTGTACTCGGTGTCCTGTGTTTTGCATGAAAACCACACGCCTTCTGTCGTTTGGACTTCTGTCGTTGGACCACGCGGTGAGGCCTACGATACAAAAATGACTCTGGGATGCCAGTGTCAACTGACAATTCCCAGAGCCTTCTCGTGGTTAGCAAATGTTCTTTTTTACAGCAGCCAGCAGTTTCGACACCGAAGATTTTTTATCTAACAGTTCGATAAAGCCGGGTCGAAAGCCGGACTATTTTCCGGCTAGTTCGCCACTGCCCCCCAGGCTAAGTACCCAGCGCTAGTTGCCCAGCGCTAGTTGTCCAGCACGTCGTGGACAACGATAGTCTGGTCACGACCCGGGCCAACACCGATGTAGGAAATGCGAGCGCCAGAGAGCTCCTCCAGGCGGTTCAGGTAATCCTTGGCCTTGTCCGGCAGCTCATCGAAGGTGCGGCAGCCAGTGATGTCTTCGTCCCACGCAGGCATGGTCTCGTAAATCGGGACAGCGTGGTGGAACTCCGACTGGGTGAGTGGCATTTCGTCGTGACGCACGCCATCAACGTCGTAAGCGACACAAATCGGAATCTCGCCGATACCAGTCAGGACATCCAGCTTGGTGATGAACAGATCCGTGAAACCGTTGACGCGCGCGGCGTAGCGAGCCAGCACCGAGTCGTACCAACCACAGCGGCGCTTACGGCCGGTGTTGACTCCGACCTCACCGCCGGTGGTCTGCAGGTACTCGCCCCACTTGTCGAACAGCTCCGTCGGGAACGGGCCAGCACCGACGCGGGTGGTGTAGGCCTTCATGATGCCCAGCACCGAAGTGATCTTCGTCGGGCCGATGCCGGTGCCCACGCAGGCACCACCAGCGGTTGGGTTCGAGGAGGTCACGAACGGGTAGGTGCCGTGGTCGACATCGAGCATGGTGGCCTGGCCGCCCTCCATGAGGACGTGCTTGCCGGCATCCAACGCCTGATTGAGCTCAAACTCCGAGTCGATAATCATCGGACGCAGGCGATCGGCGAAGCCCATGAAGTAATCAAAGACCTCATCCGGATCGATGGCGCGGCGGTTGTACAGCTTGACCAGAATCTGGTTCTTCTGAGCCAGCGAAGACTCAATCTTCTGGCGCAGAATCGACTCATCCAGAATGTCCTGGACACGCAAGCCCGTACGGCCGACCTTGTCGGCGTACGTCGGGCCGATACCGCGGCCAGTAGTGCCGATAGCGCGCTTACCCAGGAAGCGCTCGGTCACGCGGTCCAGCGTCTGGTGGTACGGAGCAACCATGTGGGCATTGCCGGAAACGCGCAGGCGGGAGGCCTTTGCACCGCGAGCTTCGAGGCCATCAATCTCGTCGAAAAGCGCCTCGAGGTTGACCACACAGCCGTTACCGATAATCGGCACAGCGTTTTCCGACAGCACACCCGCCGGAAGCAGCTTCAGCTCGTACTTCTCACCGCCGACGACAACGGTGTGGCCGGCGTTATTGCCACCGTTGGGCTTGACGACGTAGTCGACGCGGCCACCGAGAATATCGGTTGCTTTGCCCTTGCCCTCGTCGCCCCACTGGGCACCGACGATAATGATTGCGGCCATAGTCCTACTTCAACTCCTGGGATTGCAGACGACGCATTAGAGTGTAGTCCTATGCGTATTGTTGTGCTGCAGTGTGGCCCCGATGTACCCGCGTTTTCCCAATTGCTCCGCCAATCATGGTCTACATCAGCACCGTCCGCACCATCAGCACCAGCTACTCCGGCACCACCCGCCTATGCGCTTCACGACGTCGCGATGATCCCCACCCGCAAGGAGCTAGCTTTCATCGACGACCTGGCCAAGGACGTACTGCCTGTCGATACAGCACCGACACCGGAGGAAATCTCCAAGCAGAAGAAAGTCGACCACTTAGGCGCTCCGCAACCCGCTCCGCAAAAGCCGAGCGAGCCGTTAAGAATTGTGGTCGTTGGCACCGACGCGGCACTGGCTGCCGTGGCAACCTACCTGATGCGCAAGAACCTCCTGTGGATTGAAGTGGCACATGTCCCCACCGCGCCCTCGACCGCGGCCAAAAACTGGGGCATCGAAGGAGGAGAAGGGCTCGATGCGGCGGCCGCGCTCACGCGCCCGACGACGCCAGTGCCGCTGATTCGCGATGACACCGGCCACGCAATTGTTGGTTACGCCCTACTGACAGAGCCGGGAATTACCGGAGTGTCCTCGACAAACGGGTTTACTGGCGAGGTCTATGTCGACGAGCATCAGATGTTCTCCGGCACATCCACCGGCCTGCAGATTCGCCCTACCCCCGATGCCCCGGGCATCGTTGCGGCCGAAGTTCCGGCTCCGGAAGCGGAAATCGGTAACGAGGATGGAGTCGGCAAAGGCCTGCTGAGCCGACTCGGATTGGGTCGCGGTGGCCGTCGTAAAGCGAAAGAAGCCCCGGCCCGCGAGCTACACCGTCCGATGACGGGTCGGGCGGTTCAAGTTGGTGGCCTGGGCTTCCGATATGTGCGCGATGGAGTCGAGTCTCGAAAGCCGCGAGAGAAGACAACTATGTACCGACACCTTCGCGACTTGCAGATTGTGCGCTAACTGCGTCGGGCAATAGCCACGGTCTGCCCATGAGAAAGTGGCTTGCGCGAAAGCGGCCTGCGCGAAAGTTCGAGTACAGATAACATTTGGGTGTTAAAGCCACTGCCCGCCACTGCCTCGATAGGACAGCATCATGACTGACAACACCCCACGGCTACGCGCTGGCGACCAGGCCCGCCACACTGCGCTGGAACGCTTGGAATGGGCATTCCGCGATGGCCAGATTGACTTTGCGGAATTGCAGGAGCGCACCGAGAAAGCCCAAAAGGCGACGTACATCGATGAGTTGCCCGCATTGACACAGGACTTGTCGCTGCCCGCGAACCTGGCCGAGCCGACTCCACATGCACACCCAAACCCTAACCTGCGCCCGAACCTACACAGCGTCCCGGACGAGCACCATTCGGTGGCACCGAATGCAGCTAACAATCATCAACCAGCTCGGATTGATAGCTCCGCCGCGGCAACTGGTTCGAAGCTCTCCATCGGCATCTTCGGCGGCACCGACAAGAGAGGCCCTTGGACGTGCGCTCCCACGCACACCACGGTAGCGGCCTTCGGCGGGACTGGCTTGGATTTCCGCGAGGCCATCCTGACCGCGGAAACCACTGTCGTCAACATTGGCTGCGCCTTCGGTGGAGTCGACGTCATTGTCCCCGACCACTACCAAGTTGATGTCGACGTGCTGCCCATCTTCGGCGGCACGGATGTTACTGGAAAGCCGGGACGTCACCTTCCAGCTCCTGGCGCCGGACAGGCTCCGAAGATTATTGTGCGCGGCTTCGTCGCTTTCGGTGGCGTCGAGGTCAAGCGCGTACCGCACTAGAGCACGCTGCAATAGCACGTGGGCAGTAACCGACTGGCGCCTGGCGAGCCACTACTCGCCCACGCCTCACCGGCTACTCGTCCCATACCTCCGGCGGCATTGCTGGGAACGGCGTCGTCGGCGGCAGCGTTGCCACAGCTGAACGTCTGGACAGGCCACACACCTGCAACAGGTCCACCACCAAGGAGCGGGACTGCGCAAACACAACCTGTTCCGACAGCGTTGCGTCCTCGATCACGCGCGGGTGCATTTTCGCCGCTAGACGACGCAAGTACCGAACCACGTCTTCAAGCTTGACCTCTCCGGATCCCTCGGAAAGCTGAGCGATAGCGATGTCGCCGGACTCGAAAGGCAACTCGCCCCACTCTGGGATTCGGCGCACGGCGGCTTCGTCGTCAAGCACATGACTGACCAGACGCGTACCTTCAGACACGCCGAGAACAAGTGCGCACAGTTCGGACGAGAAGTCGATGTGGTCCTCACGTGCTGTGATAGCGCGACGCGCGAGCACACGGATGTTGCGCATGGCGTTGTCGACGGGATGAACCATACGTGACAGCGAGTGGATTCGATCCCGGGAGCGCCAGAGCAACGGCGAGATACGGACCTGCTCGCCCGCGTCGGCGACAGTGCGGTCCATCAGCGAGACTTGCGCCTGCATGGAGCGCACCACGCTCAGTGCGGTGCGGATGCGATCGGTGTCGCCCTCTTTCATGCCGATGCCGATGTCATAAAGTACATCTGCACCCATGTCGAGGACCTTGGCCACCTTGCGGCGAGCACCCGCCAGCGGGCTTCGCGGCAATATCATGAGCACAATAATGCCCACCACACCACCGACGAGAGCATCGATCATTCGGTAATAAGAACCAGCGGTGCCCGGCGGAATAATGGTGGCGATGAGCACGGCTGAAGATGCCGCTTGGTTGACCACAAGCGGTCCTCGACCGACAAACACACCGATGACCATGGCGACAAACACACCGACGGTCAGCTGCCAGATACCCGAGCCGAGGATGGAGATAATCACATCACCAATGCCGACTCCCAACGAGGCACCGAGCACCAACTCCACAGAGTGCTTTAAGCGAGGACCTGCGGTCATCACGTTGAGGCTGATGAAAGCGGCCATCGGCGCGAAGAACGGGTTGGGGTGCCCCAGTACCTCAAGTGCGAACCAGTAGGCCAACCCAGCGGCTAACGTGGCTTGGACAATGAGCATCCAACGGGAGCGCACACGGTCAATCGCATGGAGGAAACGCGTGCGGGGCCTCACTTTCTGACGCAGCTTGTTTGCTGCGCGGGAGGCCGGATGTAGGTACGTATTGCGAAAATCTTGGAAATCCGGGCGCGGATTATCCTCGACGAATTGCGTTTCCTTAGCTTCGACGAGGTCGTCGACATGCGCGGGAGCAAGGTCCTCTAGATTCCTGGCAGCTGCGGCATCCTTATCTTCCCCACCAGCTATGCCAGCCATGCCGAAGTCACCATCCTCATGTAAAAAACTGTGCGCTTTTTATGTACCCGTTGTGCTGTTGTGCACTCTTATGTGCCCGCTGAATCTCTGTGCGCGATTAAAGACCCAGTTCTGGCAACGCGGATTCATCACTGTCACGCAGCAACGCCATCATGCGATCGAATTCATCATCCTCGCCGATAGCCTTAGCAGCCTTAGCCAACGCTGCGAAGGCGCGGAGCACACCACGATTCGGCTCGTGCTCCCACGGAATGGCTCCGAACCCCTTCCAGCCGTTTCCACGCAGCAGGTCCAGACCGCGGTGGTAACCAGTGCGAGCGAAGGCATAGGCCTGAATCTCCTGGCCCTCGGACAAGGCGCTTTCAGCCAAATCCGCCCAAGCCTGGGAATCGCGCGGGCATGCGCGAACCACGGCCTCCGGGCTTGCGCCACCGTTGCGGGCAGCAACGGCCTCGTCAAGAACGGGGAGCTTCACGGGAGCAGGAGCCATCATGTCATTGAGTTTCATGCGTCCTATTGTGCCAGGCATCACGTGGCGATGGCAGGGGCTCAGTAGGTGACTCCCTGTTGGCAACGGCGGGCACAGCGCGGTGGTACAACGTCGGCAAGCGCCAGATGACGACCAACTAGCGTTCCCCGACTACTCCGGGCAGCTCGGCTTCGTCGAATCCAACGACTCACCATTTTCCAGCTTGGTCGCAACAAAATCGGCCACTCGGGCGCACGCTTCCATCAGCATCCAACCCGACAGCTGGACAGAGAGGTCACGCTCCTTAATCGCCGAACCGCGAACCGCGCCACCGACTGATTGCGCAACCGAACCGCCCTGTGGGAACTGAGCATTGTCGTTCCAATCTGCGGGGAAAAGCGGCAGGCCATCAACCTCGAGGCGGTGGTACCAGCACTTCTCCCCCGAAGCCAGAACCAGTCGGCGAGCAATGCGAGCTGCCGCGCGATTCATGCGATTGTCTCCAGGCAAACGCACCGCCGCATCGGCGAGGTATCGCACGAGGATGCCGTTGAACAGACCACCATCGCCGCCACCGGCACCGGCGATAACATTGTCGGTGGTCGCCAAATCCTTTGCCACCGCGTGGATGAGGTTTTGCACGCGCGTGAAATACTTCGTCGCCTGTTCACGCTGGCCGTGCGCCCGAAGCGCAAGTCCCACTTCGAGGCAAGCGCCAATCATGACACCCTGGTTGTACGTAAACATGCCCTTCTGCACGACGGCACCTGCCATGGACAAGCGAATGCCGTCGTAGAGCAGCCCTGAGTCCGACAGGAGGTTGGCGTAAACCCAATCGATAAGTTCCTCTGCCTCCTTGATACGACCAGCCCGGGCCAGAGCGATGGCTGCAGGACCGTTCGAGGGGACGTTGAAAAAGAGGTCCTGCTCACGCCACGGCAGCACACCCGTGGACTCCTGCCGACCATCGCCCAAGCATGAAATCAGCCGTGCTGTCGTCTTCTTGGGCACCGATGCGCCGAGGACAGCGTCGGCACGCCCGAGCGCCAACGCCATCCACGCGCGATCGTCGTAGTACTTGTTCTTGGTCAGCAGCGTGAGGTTGCGAATGCGGATACCCCGAGTGGTCTGGCGGATAGCGCGGTACTTCTCCTTAGAAGGCACGCGCTTGGCTGCGTCTACCAGGCAGTCGAGATACTGCGCCTGCCACCAGTAATGCCAGTTGATGAAGACCTTATGTCGAAGCGGCGCGGGCCAGGAAGCCATTGCCAAATTCGTGCCCGGAAGACCCCACAGCTTCGCCGCATGACGGTTGCGAATCGCCTGTTCAGCCACGTCCGCACGATAGGCCCACGTTTCGGCCTCCGGACGCGACATTTTTAGAACCACTGGCTCTCCTTAAAACGGCTGTGAAACAGCTCTAAAACAGCCTTCGAAATAAAACACCTAAGCAGACAATTACCAGGCCGCGGTGATATCTGCATGAGTACGAATCCAAGAGTGCATGGCAATACCCGCCGCTACCCCCGCATTTATCGAACGCGTCGAGCCAAATTGGGCAATCGACACCGTCAAATCCGCCGCCTGCTGTGCTTCTTCAGTCACTCCCGGCCCCTCCTGGCCGAAGAGCAAAAGACAACGCTCGGGCAACTCAACGGTTTCGATGGGTACGGAGCCCGGCACATTGTCCACGGCCACGACAGCCAAATCATGCTCGCGCGCCCAGCTAATGACCTCCGACACCGTCTCGTGGTGCAGCAAGTGCTGGTAGCGGTCAGTCACCATCGCGCCGCGACGATTCCAACGCTTGCGCCCCACGATGTGCACGGCCTCCACCAGGAAGGCATTTGCGGTGCGTACCACGGTGCCAATGTTGGAGTCATTCTCAAAATTCTCGATGGCGATATGCAACGGATGACGACGCTTATCCAGCTCCGCGACGATAGCCTCCATCGTCCAGTAGCGGTAGGCATCGACGACATTACGTCGGTCGCCCTCATCCAGAAGCTGCTCATCGTATTCTGGGCCGGTCGGCCGGGGTTCGTTCGGGTGCTCCTGCTCCCACGGCCCCACCCCGACACGAGCCTCAAACCATTCCGTCGGCCCCTTCCCGGGCTCAGGCGCGGTCAAGAGCCAACAGCCCCTCGACCAGGAACAACTGCGCCACGGTGTAGGTGTCCATCACTGCCGCATTCAGAAGCTTGCCGACGACGCCCTCCTCCGCAAACATCTTTCGAGCCATCAGTAGCGTGTCGGAGACGAGGAACAGGTTGCCACCGTGGCCGAGGCCGTAGGCGGCATCGACAATCGGCAGGCCGGTCTGCTCATCAGTACCGACAGCACCGGCACCCTCCAGCAGCGCCGGGTCATCGGCCAGTGCGGAGGTCACAGCCAGCAGCGGACCGTAGCCAACAGCAGCGGGCAGCGCCTCGGGCTTTACAGCACCGACCAGCGGTACCGAACCAGCCCACAGTGGGAAGCGAATGGCAGCACGCAGCGCGCTAATCCGAGCTCCGGCACGCCACAGCAGCACGTGGTAGGCAACCTGGTTAACTGCGAACGGCACAGAACCGCGGTTCAGGTTCGGCTTATTCGGCATGAGAATCAAGTCGCCCAGCCAACCGCCGGCGAGGCCGATGAGCAGGGTGGTCGTCGTAAAGCGAGACGTCTCGTGGCGACGGCGCCAAACGTTGGCCGCCAACAGTGGCATGAGGACAGTCTTGGAAACTCGACGTGGAGTCTCCCAGCCGAAGGCACTGGAGACAACGTTGACCGCACTGGCGGCGATGTAGCCGGCACGTTCTGGGGCACGGCGAGTGTCGGAGCTCGCGCTGGCGATACCGACGAGTGCGCCGAGGCCCTCGCCCGTGCGACGCACAAACATGTCAGCGACGGTTTCCTTTGTGCCGGGAAGCTTGGTCGTGGTGAGCTTGGACAGGAGTCCTGCGCGCTTGGTGGTCATGGGGATGTTCCTCTTTCGTGGGACTGCGTTGGGGCGGTGGGCTGGGTGGGGCTCGGCGAGCAGGGTGAGGCTCGGCGATAGCTCTAGCGCTCAGATTCTTAGGCCAGACCCAAGTCATCCAAACCGAGCAGATAACGGTACTCCAGGCCTTCAGCCTTGATGACCTCGCCGGCACCCGTCGCGCGGTCAACCACCGTGGCGACACCGACAACCTCAGCACCGGCCTCACGTAGGGCAGCGACGGCGGTCAGCGGAGAGTTGCCCGTCGTGGTGGTGTCCTCAACAACCAGGACCTTCTTGCCCACAATGTCCGGCCCCTCGATGCGGCGCTGCATGCCGTGCTTCTTGGCTTCCTTACGCACCACAAAGGCATCAATTGGGCGCCCTTCGGCGTGCATGACAGAGGTAGCCACCGGGTCCGCGCCAAGCGTCAGACCACCGACGTGCGCGTAGTCCCAGTCTGCAGTGAGCTCCCGTAGCAGGGAACCAATCAGACGCGAGGCCTCATGATGTAGGGTGGCGCGGCGCAGGTCAACGTAGTAGTCAGCCTCACGTCCAGACGACAGCGTGACCTTGCCATGGATAACCGCCAGCTCCTTGACCAACTCGGCCAAACGCTGCAGCTTCTCCTGATTGACATTGTTCGTGTGGATGCTCATCTGAGGTTGTCTCCTAAATAAACGACTGTGTGCTCAAGGATATGTCTGGTTCTACTCGTCCGCGGAATCAGGGGTTGCGCCCTTGTCCTCGGATACAGATTCGGTGGGGTCGTCGCTGCTGTCGAGGTCTGGGGCGGCGTCGGTAAAAATACTGGCGGGCTTCACAATTGATCGCACCACACGCCCCTGGCTCGAGCGCATCCGGCTATGTTCGGGGTCCTCACCAAGCGCAGGAATCTGCTGGCCAGAATCCCCAATGTCCTCCGACTCACCAACGTTTGCACCCATCTTTCGTGCCGTTGACCGCGAAGGCAGCGCCGTCGGATCCAGCGGTATATCCCGCGTAGGGCGCCACGACGAACCGTCAATCGCCTGCACCACCGTGGGTTGTGCATTGCTTTGCGACGGCCACTGCGAATCATCCGTGGTTGCATCCGCGGTAGCAGCGGACGAGGACGAAGGAGAATCTGCGTAAACAATTTCCTCAACGTCCAGCGGCTCTTCGCCCTTGCTATTCTGCGCGCTGTGACTCTGGGCATGCCCGTTCTGTGAGCTGTGATCCTGCGATTCGTGGTTAGCAGAACCGTTGCGACGCTGATCTGGTACCGCGTGCAAGTGCCCACGCCCGGTTCCATCCGAAATCAAGGAACCAGAGTCAACGGACTGCTCGGTGAGCTGCAAACGAGTGGGATCCCACTGATTAGTGTCCGGAGCGACGGTTTCGCCTTCCGCCGGTGGCAACCTGCGCGCAATGTCGGAGAAGTCCGACAGCGATGCCAGTGCACCGTCCCAGTCCTCTGGCACTGAATTATCAATCAGCTGAGCCAAGGACCAGGAGTTTTCGGACCACATGCGGGTAATGGCCGGGTGTACGTCGGCAAGCATGCGGGTTGCACGGTCGTCGAAGATGCGATGAATGAGCTCTGGGTCGGTAGCTGCGACTACCAGGCCGGCTTCGGTAGCTACGTGAGGCAGCGTCGTGCCGCCGCTGCGGCGCAACTCGAAAACCTCATCGCTGGATACAGAGCGGCGGATGGCGATGGTGGTGATGCCGCCGACATCGGCGAGGTGCATTTCCCGGCCAAAGGCGAAACCGGAGACCACGGCCTTGGCATCGCCGTCCGGCGTACGCTGCCAGTACGACGGCAGCTCATGGTCCACACGGTTATAGACAGAATTACGTTCCTGCGCCCAGGCCTTCCGCAAGTGACGCACACGGCGACCGCTGATACGTCGACGGATAGGGGCCACTGATTGCTGCTGAGCGCGCTGCGGTTGCGCGGGCTGGGTGGACACAGTGGGCGGGGTGGCCTGGGTGGCCTGGGTGCGCGCCGCACGATCGGATGATTGCGGCACTTCGTCAGTCTCGGCATTTTCGCCGGGCACAGCCTCGAATTCTGCACCGTCAACAGTTCCAATGCGAGCGTCAGGAGCAGTGGTGCTGTTGGCATCTATGGCACTGGTGTTGTCCACTAAACCTGTCTCGGGCTCATCCGTGGTATCGGTATCTTCAGCAGTCACCGACTCGGCTGGCTCCATGCCAGGCCCTGCTCCAGATTCTGTGCCAGACTCCGCGCCGCTTCGGAGAGTCACGTCCGTTCCCGCATTCAGATCAGCTGCTGCTTCCGATGTTTCGGCAGCACCCGCGTCTTCTGTTGCTTCGGGCATTTCAGCAGTGGCCGCCGGCTCGATTCCCGAGACAGATTCAGGCTCCGTCGGTGTCTTTTCTACAGCTGAAGTCCCCAGTTCTGTCGTCGAAACCTCAGTTTCAGAATCAACTACAGCGGCGCTATCAGTCTCAGCGGCAACCTCAGAGTCAGCGTCAGCTGCGACATTCGGTCTCGCCACAGAAGTTGTCTCGGGGCTGCCTTGCTCCGAAGAATCCGACTGTTCGGACACAACATCTTCTGCCGCCACACCGGTTACTTCGCCGGTGGAGTCCGAGGGCTCGTCGTAAAGCGATGGCGATGACGGAGACGCCACAGCAGTCTCACTTGTGCTGCGACGGCGGCGGTCGACAACGAACAGCGCGACTGCGGCGATGATGAGAATCGCTGCGAGGGTGAATACTAGGGGAATCATTAATCTCCTAGCTTAAGCCAGAAGCCGTTCTATTTGGTCAGCGACAAGATGCCGTCCCCCGTCTGGCGCAATGCCAATGCCCGAGGAGAGAGCGTACGGGACTCTCTAGGACGGTAAAGGGCGAGGGGCAAAAGCCACATGGACGGCACATCTGGGGCCCTGGGGCGGTCGCCCTGGCCCGGGCCCGCTTAGAAGCGGACGATAGGCAGGCTCGGATTGCCAGCCCACTGGGACCAGCCACCGACATACAGAGAGGCCCCCGTGATGCCCGCTTCTTCCATAGCCTGAATGAACAGCGAGGAATGAAGACCGGAACCGGAGTAGACCGCTACATTGCGACCGTCTTCGATACCGACGGAGGCAAAGCGCTCACGGAGCTGCTCAACAGGCAGGAAGGAGCCGTCGGCATTTTGCAGACTGCGAGCCGCCAGGTTCACGGCACCCGGGATGTGACCTGCCTGCAGATCGACGCGCTCACTACGACCTTCAAAACGGCTGGGCTCACGCGCATCCACCAAAATTCCACGCTCAGACCAGGTGCGTACGTCATCGAGGCTGGCAACAGGCATATTGCCTTCACTCACCGCAATCGTTCCAGGCCGCGGCAGATTTCCGGGCCCGAAGGCAGTCTCGTTTCCATCTGCTTCCCAAGCAGCTAACCCACCGGTGAGGACACGCACATTCTCCAAACCTGCCCAGCGCAGAATCCACCAAGCACGTGACGCGAACAGTCCATCGCCCGCGTCGTAGACGATCACGAGATGCTCCGAGCGGACTCCCCATCGACGGACGGCATCGCGCACACGCTCGATATCCGGCAACGGGTTGCGACCAGCTTCTCGGCTTGGAACACCTGCTAGGTCCAACTCGGGATCACAGAACACGGCCAGTGGGATGTGAGCCGTGGCGTAGGAGTCATATGGTTTTTTAGCACGCGACCAGCGTGCGTCAACGACGACGATACGACCGCCGCCGGCAATCTTGTCACGAAGCTCTTGTACCGAGATGGATGTTGTCATAATTCCGGATTCTAAATCGATTGACTTGGTAGCGCGATATGTACGTTATTAAAACTAGGAGCTTGGGAAGGTGCATGAAGACGCTGCTCACCTGGCCGTTTTCATCTCAGGCACAGGCCATGGAATCGGCTGTGCCACCGCAGAAAAACTGCTGCACTATGCCGCCAGCATCGGCACCCCCCTTTCCTCAACCGCTTTATTAACACAAAGCTGACTACGAAACGGAAGATCAGCCTCTAAGCCAGGCCTCGGTCTCCCAATCCGACTACCCACCGGGATCCGGCCCCATCTCGTCATTGCCATCCACTGTGTCCCCCGCCCGTTTCTCTCGCGCTTTACGACGCAACCAGCGCCCCGGGCTATCGAACGTATCGGGGTCCTCATTGGATTCCGCTTTCCGGTTTCCTTCCTCGTCTTTCGGGGGCACCCAGACCACACGATCAGTAGAGGCCTGCTCACACTCCCCGCTAACCCCGTCCCCTTCGTCAGTTCCTAGAATCTCCGCCACCTCATCCGGCCGGAGCGTCCACCAAGCATTTTCATTACATCGAGCATCGTCGATCTTTCGATGCGTACCCGGATCCACCAACGTGAGATTATCCAGGTCAGTGCCACCACCGGAAGCCCACGACTGCACATGGTGAACATCGCACATAGCTCCCGGAGTGCCCATGCCCGGCGCGGAGGAACCTCCTTCCTCTCCAAGAAGGGCCAGATACTGCGGCAAAGTCCCCAGCCTGCGGGACCGACCAAAATACAAGGTCTGCCCCTCATTCCCCAATACTTGGAGGAACGAATTTCTATCAACCATCTGTTGCACGGCCTGACTAATGGAAATTCGCACTCCCGCGTCTGAGACCGCTTTGCCCGATCCAGGAAGTACAAAATCTTTCCCCTCAGGCAGGGAGACTCCAGCTAACGCTGCCACATCTGCGATATGCGCGACGGTGACCACCGATGTCGTCCCCCGCGCCGGCTGAAGCTCACCGCCTGGTTGAAAGCCCCCGTTCACCGCCGCTTCCACGGCATCATGGAAACGCTGCTCCGGATTCCGCTGGTCATCGGCGCCTTCTTCGAGTAACCCACCAGGCCGCGCATGATCTGCCTGCAGCCTTTTGAGCACCGCCGCAAACGAAGGCGTAACCACACCGCTCAACCGGCTCATGCCGTCCGGCCCCTGAGCACCGATTTTTAGACTTCGTTTCCGAGCGCGGTCCTCATCCGTATACGGGTCATCAACCCCCAACATCGCCCGCAGGCGGTTCGGCAATTTATTGAGATCATCAACACGGATTTTGTCCACTAAATCTGAAATGTGCTTGTCCAGCAGCCTAGACAGCTGTGCATGCTCCGTTGCCGGCAGCTCCCGAACGGCTTTGTCAATCTTCGCAACAGCATCCGCACCGACAACACCTTCCTCAACCTTCTGACGAAGGTTCGGCATTCGCACATCCTCATTCGCCGGAGCAAACGGATCAACATTCCTACTCAGACGTCCGACGACATTGATACGCTGCCTCGCTTCTGCTCGCGAGATTCGCATCTCCTGCGCTAGCCACGCGATCCTTCGGTGCTCCGCGCTGGGCATCCGCCCCTTCATAGTCTCCACATAAGTCGCATCAATTACTGCGAGTCGTTTTCGCGCTTTCTCAATCGACTTATATGCATCGTGCGCATGATCCGGTGCAAGTACTTCGAAGTTCTCCACGATGACTGTCGACAGAGCTTCAAACTGCGCAACCGCATCTAAAACCTGCGATGTCGAAAGCGGTCCACCGCCGTTTGACGCCGATGGTGTAGACATTTCCCCACCCCTTTTAAAACGCTAGCAATCCGAATCCCCAAATGGACTAACTAATTTCCCTCCCCCACATTATCGCACACCCATTCGACACACCACAACCCCCTAAGTCAACTTTTTCGAACCTTTTTCCGAAACGCTGCCTCGCTTCCAGCGCCTAAACACCCCACCATCCGCCCTGAAAACCCCACCAACTCGCGCAGTCCCTCACCACCCGCGCAGCCCCCACCAAAAACTGCACGCCGAAAACCTAAAACCGCACCACCATCACATCATGGTCCGGGAAGCTCGAGCGCCCCACTAGCTCAAATCCCGCCTTCACATAGGCTTTCGCCGCCCGCGGGTTGGCATCATGGACAGCCAGACTAACCCCCGGGTACCCCAGCTCACGCGCATACTCAAGGAGTCCTGCAATCATCGGCTGCGACAGCCTGCGCCCAACAACACCCGGACGCAGCGCAATCGCTACCTCAGGAATCCGATTTTCCACAAACCCGTACCCCGGATCGTCCTGCGTAAACGTACGCAGCCAGGCTGCCCCCACCGGCACTTCATAGCTCTCGTGCTCTTCGCTTGACGACGAATCCCCGCGCTCCAACCATTCCGTCTTAATGGCGGCCGCACTGTAGGTAGCCTCGCGAGAAACCCTCGGTTCAAATGGGTCAGTGCGGGTCATGTCGCTACTGAGCGACTCGAGGTCAGCGTCGTCAAGCGAAGTGGCGAAAAGGATAACCCCGCCCTGACTCGCGTCCCACTGGTCGACGTACTGACGCCTCGTGACTACATAATCTTCCGGCAGTGGCTGACTTTCATCTCCGAATGTTTCCGTTAGTTCGTCCATCCAGGCAATGAAGGGGAGGTCGGAGTCTGTCGCTGGTCGCCACTGAAAGTTAGTCATATTTGCGCACTATACCGGCGCACTCCAGACTGACCGGAATGCAACAAGCACACACGGTCGGTCACAAGACACATAAACCCGGACAATAAAGGCACAAAAAAGGGGCGGTTCAGGAGAAAACTCTCTCAAACCGCCCCAACAAACAGACAACCTGCTCAGCAGTTATCGCCCTGAGTATCAGGCGCCCTAGATTCGGGCTACGCCATCCTCGTCATAGCCGACAACCTTCAGCGACTCGCTATCGTCAGCAACCGTGACCTCTACGCGGTCACCATCGCGAACATCACCGGCGAGCAGTCGACGTGCCAGCTCATCGCCGATTGCCTTCTGCACCAGACGACGCAACGGACGGGCGCCGTAGGCCGGGTCGTAGCCGCGCTCCGACAGCCAATCCAGTGCCTCATCGGAGACATCCAGCACCAGACGACGTGCCTCCAGGCGTTCTGCCAGGTTGCGAACCTGAATGTCCACAATGCCGCGCAGCTGCTCGGAGGTCAGCGGATCGAAGATCACTACATCGTCGAGACGGTTGATGAACTCCGGCTTGAAGGCCATCTTGACCGCATCCATGATCTGCTCATGCGTACCACCAGCACCGAGGTTGGAGGTCAGAATCAGAATCGTGTTTCGGAAGTCCACGGTTCGGCCCTGACCATCGGTCAGGCGACCCTCATCGAGCACCTGCAGGAGCACATCGAACACGTCCGGGTGAGCCTTCTCGACCTCGTCGAAAAGCACGACGGTGTACGGACGGCGACGAACAGCCTCGGTGAGCTGACCGCCAGCGTCGTAGCCGACGTATCCGGGAGGAGCACCAATCAGACGAGCGACAGAGTGCTTCTCGCCGTACTCGGACATATCGATGCGCACCATCGCACGCTCATCGTCGAAGAGGAACTCCGCCAGCGCCTTGGCCAGCTCTGTCTTACCAACGCCAGTTGGACCGAGGAACAGGAAGGAACCAGTCGGACGGTTCGGATCGGCAACACCCGCACGCGAACGGCGGACGGCATCGGAGACAGCCTCCACAGCGGCATTCTGACCAACAACGCGACGGCCGAGGTTGAGCTCCATTTCGAGCAGCTTCTCGGTCTCACCCTGCATCATCTTGCCAGCCGGGATACCCGTCCAGGCGGAGACAACCTCAGCGACTTCCTGAGGCGTGACCTCCTCCTTGAGCATGGAGTTTTCCTCTGCGTCAGCGACCGATTCCTCGGCGGCCTCCAGCTTCTTCTCCAACTCAGGGATGCGCCCGTAGCGCAGCTCTGCGACACGGCCGTAGTCACCTTCGCGCTCAGCCTTTTCGGACTCAGTGCGCAGGGCATCGAGCTCTTCGCGGACGGAGCGGACATCATCAATCGAGGACTTCTCGTTCTGCCAGCGAGTCTTCAGAGCGTTGAGCTTCTCGCGCTCATCTGCAAGTTCCTCACGGAGCTTGTCCAGGCGTTCCTTCGACGCGATGTCAGTTTCCTTCTCCAGGGCCATTTCCTCGATTTCGAGGCGGCGCACGATGCGTTCTGCGGAGTCGATTTCCTCCGGTGAGGAGTCAATCTCCATACGCAGACGCGATGCGGCCTCATCAACCAGGTCGATAGCCTTATCCGGCAGGAAGCGGGATGTGATGTAGCGGTCCGACAGCGTTGCTGCAGCCACTAGCGCGGAGTCCTGGATGCGAACACCGTGGTGGACCTCGTAGCGTTCCTTCAGGCCACGCAGAATACCAATGGCGTCCTCAACGCTCGGCTCACCGACAAAGACCTGCTGGAAACGACGCTCCAGCGCAGCATCCTTCTCGATGTACTTGCGGTACTCATCCAGGGTCGTCGCACCGACCAGACGCAGCTCACCACGAGCCAGCATCGGCTTAATCATATTGCCCGCATCCATCGAGCCATCACCCGTGGCGCCAGCGCCAACGATGGTGTGAATCTCATCGATGAAGGTAATAATCTGACCGTCGGATTCCTTAATTTCGTCCAGAACCGCCTTCAGGCGCTCCTCAAACTCACCGCGGTACTTCGCACCGGCGACCATAGAGCCCAAATCCAGACTCATCAGGGTCTTGCCCTTCAGAGATTCCGGCACATCACCTGCAACAATGCGTCGTGCCAGCCCCTCTACAATGGCCGTCTTACCAACGCCCGGCTCACCAATGAGCACAGGATTGTTCTTGGTGCGACGACTTAAGACCTGTACCACGCGACGAATCTCCGCATCGCGGCCGATAACTGGGTCAATCTTGCCCTCACGTGCCCGCGCGGTTAAGTCCGTCGCATACTTTTCCAGAGCCTGGTACTGCTCTTCCGGATTTTCCGTTGTTACCTTCCTCGATCCACGCACGCTAGTCAGCGCACCCTTTAACGCCTCGGCAGTAGCACCCGCCGACTGCAGCACAGTTGCCGCCTCCGACTGGCCAGTTGCTACACCGATAAGCAGAATTTCCGTGGAAACGTACTCGTCTCCCAGCTCCCCCGCCAGCTCCTCGGCGGCGTTCAGTGCATTAACAGCGTCCCTATTAAACTGCGGGTTCGCCATATTCGCCCCGCTTGCCGACGGGTACCCCGCGACCAGCTCCTTAGCGCGGGTCAAAACCCCGGAAGGATTAACGCCCGCTGCTTCAAGCAGTGGAGCCGCAATACCCTCCTTTTGCTCCAGCAGTGCTACCAGAATGTGCCCAGGCCGGATATCCGGGTTACCCGCGTTGGTCGCGGCCTTCATAGCTTCCTGGAGAACTTCTCCAGTCTTAGTTGTTGGTGTAAAACTCATAACTTGCGCCCCTTTGACTCAACTTTGTCATTCACTACCCATAACGCACTCAGCCTTGAGTCTGTTCCACTCAACTTCAAATTTTTCAATTTCCGACTGTGATTCACACCACATCTATAGCAAAAAGGATTGAGCTCGGCAGCGTCGTTAAGCGTAGTAGCGCGCCGGAAAGCACTAGAAAACGTTGGAAAGCTCCAGAAACCACGTGCGAACACACTCCGACACACCGCCCGACGTCCTCACCAGCACACTCCCGCCGGATTCAACTTCCCCCATGTGAGTGATGGGCGGGCAGCGCACTCATATTGTTTTGGTTACCCTGGTAGGTGACATTCCTTCATTCTCACGAAAGGACTCGAATGAACATCGAGCAGGCACGTCAGATGACTGAGGGCAAGGGCTTCATCGCCGCTCTCGACCAGTCCGGTGGATCTACCCCGAAGGCTCTGCGCCTGTACGGCATCAACGAGGATCAGTACTCGAACGAAGATGAAATGTTCGACCTGGTTCACGAGATGCGTACCCGCATCATCACTTCCCCGTCCTTCAACTCTGAGCAGATTATTGGCGCGATTCTCTTCGAGCAGACCATGGATCGCGACATTGAGGGAATCCCGACCGCTCAGTACCTGTGGGAAAAGAAGGGCATCGTCCCGTTCCTGAAGACTGACAAGGGCCTGGCTGACAAGGAAAACGGCGTTCAGCTTATGAAACCGTGCCCGGGCCTGGATGAGCTGCTGGAGCGCGCTGTCGCTAAGGGCATCTTCGGTACCAAGATGCGTTCCTTCATTGCCGAGGCAAACGAAGAGGGCATCAAGGCCAACATTGCCCAGCAGTTCGAGTTCGGCAAGCAGGTTCTGTCCCACGGTCTGGTTCCGATCCTGGAGCCGGAGGTCGACATCAACGCTGCTGACAAGGCAGAGGCTGAGGACATCGTCCTGCGCGAACTGCTCGCTGGCCTGGATGACCTGGCTGATGACCAGAAGGTCATGATCAAGGTTTCCATCCCGACCAAGGATGACCTGTACAAGCCGCTGATTGAGCACCCGAAGGTCATGCGCGTTGTCGCCCTGTCCGGTGGCTACGAGCGCGAGGACGCCAACGAGCGCCTGTCCCGCAACCACGGCATGATTGCTTCCTTCTCCCGTGCACTGTCTGAGGGCCTGTCCGCTCAGCAGTCCGACGAAGAGTTCAACGCAACTATGGCTGAGTCCGTCAAGGGCATCTACGAGGCTTCGATTTCCTAATCGTCCGCGCTGTGCATCTGCGCTTGTGCGCGCCTCTAGGTAGCCGCTAGCGCAACTAAAAACTCCCGCACCAAGAAAACCTGGTGCGGGAGTTTTTCTGTCGGCGCCTCTGCCCTTACGACAGCACCGTCCTACACCGAGCGCTTCGCAACAGCTGCTTTACGACGCGCATTCACACCACCAATGACAACCGGTAGCACGGAAATTGCAATCACCAGTAACATGATCTTGTCGATGGAACTGGTGATTCCCGGAATGTTGCCCAGCAGCACACCAACAGCGACCATACTGGCGACCCAGCCAATCGCACCGGCGACATTCCAGCCGATGAACTTTCCGTAGGGCATATTCGCAGTGCCCGCAGCCAGCGGAACGTAGGTGCGCACAATGGGAACAAATCGCCCCAGCACCAACGACAGAGGTCCGTACTTGGCAAAGAACTTCTCGGCCGCTTCCAGACGATTAGTTCGCAGCACCTTTGCATTGTCGCTGAACAGTTTGCGGCCGAAGGAGTGGCTTAAGAAGTAACCGACTTGATCGCCCAGCACCGCGGCAATAATACCGATAACCAGCACCTGCCAAGTGTGGACATCTAGCTCTGACCTTAAGACGGCAGCAGTGACCAACAGCGAGTCACCGGGCAGAAAAGGAAAGAGCACACCGGACTCAATGAAGATGATGAGTCCAAGCCCCGCAAGCACCCAAGGGCCAAACCCCTGGAGTAGAGCTTCGGGGTCTCCGATACCGGAGAGGAATCCAGAAAAATCCATAACGGCAATCTTTTCAGCAACAACTATCGATTCTGCTGAGCTAATTAGAGTATTTTGCTGAGAGTTTTTCTGGGTACTGTGTTTTAATCGCGCCCCTGATAGTCAAATACCGGCAGCGACCAGCCACGCCAAAGCGCCGCTAGTCGAATGAACAGTGCGGACAGCACCGCACAGATGATGTTGATGTTCTCGTGCAGGCCAACCATGTCGAGCACGTAGTAAAGCGTCGCCGCGACGACTGCGATGGAGGCATAGAGCTCCTTTTGAAACACCAGCGGGACGCGGTCACACATCAGGTCGCGGAGCACACCTCCAAACGCACCGGTAAGAACGGCGCCGACAATAGCGATGATGACGCCGTGCCCCATTTCCATGGCCACGCGGGCACCAATGATGGAAAACGCCGACAAACCGATTGCGTCAGCGACCAAGAACACGACCCGGAAGTGCTTCATCAGGAAGTCGGCCAACAGCACCGTGATCAGTGCTGCACCGACAATAACCAGCAAATATTGTGGGCTTGCAACCCACACCAACGGATAGTGACCGAGAATGACATCGCGCAGGGTACCGCCGCCGATAGCAGTCATGCACGCAATTGTTGAAACTCCAAAGAGATCCATGCGCATTCGACCGGCCGCTAGTGCGCCGGTGACGCCTTCGGCCGTAATTCCGATGACCCAGAGGATGTGGAGCAGCATGATAAGAAATATAAAGGACTTCGCCCGAATCGGTAGAACTATAGGCTAATATCCCGCAATCTTCGCCCCCTCGACTCGGCCCGCTTCATTGCTTCCCGGCTAGCCCTGATCGCGAATTTCCAGCACCGGAATCGAGCGACGAATCCGCTCCACCTCCGCTATATCCACATCGGCCACAAGCAACTGCGGGCCGTAGCCCGCCGAGGCAATAACTCCGCCGTCCGCATTGACCAACATGGAATGCCCCGCGCCGGTCGGCCCCTCATCCTTCCCCGCGGCCTTCGCCCCACCAGGCCGGGCCGCATCGACTGCCGCAATCACACAAGTGCTATCCAGTGCGCGTGCCGACACCAGCGTCTGCCACTGCCTTACCTTGCCCGGGCCATCATTCCACGATGCAGGCAGCGCGATGACCTCTGCGCCCAGGTTGGCCAGTTGAATGAATTGCTCCGGGAACCTGATGTCAAAGCATGTCGCAAGACCGAGGGCGACCGACGATCCGTCGGCAAGCGGGACATCACAGACCACGTGCGCGTTGCCCGGCGCGACAGTATCCGATTCGCGAAACCCAAAAGCGTCGAAGAGGTGGAGTTTGTCGTAGAACTCGACACCGGGGCCGTCCTCATCACGCCAAGCCAGAAGCAGCGAATTGAAGACGCGGTGCATCGTCTTACCGTCGCGCTCCACTTCATCTGCCGGCCGGAACATGCCGACCACCACGCTGATTCCGGCATCGTGAGCGGCCTGCGAGACCTCCGCTACGAACCTATCGCTGCTGGACTCCGCCACGACATCCAGGCGACCGGAATTGAACGCCTTCATCGTGGCTTCGGGGAAAACCACCAAATCGGCGTTGTCCTGTGCTGCCCGCGCGATAGTCACCTTCACCGCGTTCAGATTCTCTTCAACCGACGCTGACAATTCCAACTGAGCCAGTGCAATACGCATGCCTAAATGTTACCGACTACCCCGGATTGACCGCCCTGAAGTTATCCACAGCGCGGCTTCCTGCGTTGCTTCCGCTCAGAGTTATCCACAGTTCGCTGAAGATGGTCTTCCGCTGCCTTACTCCACCCAGCAGAATCAAAAACATGGCCGAACACATCACAGTCAACCCAGCTCAACTATCCGCCTTAAGTCGTTCCTACCAGCAGATTTCCACTCGTATTGATGCTCTTTCCACCATCGTCGCAGCTGCCCCAGGAAGCGCCGGGCTCACCTCTGCCCTGCCCGGTTCACGGATTGTCCCCGCGGTCTCCACTACTTGTGGGAAGTGGTCGGAATCATTGCTTGCCGCGTGCACAAACATCGACGTTATTGCGCAGGCTGCCGATGCCCTCGCTGTCAGCGCTCTCGCGCACGAGCATGACCAGTCCGCCGCCTTGGAAAAGCTGTCATGGTCACGGTAGGCGAAGCGCTGCTGTGGCGTGTGGATTCGCTGGAGACGCTTGCCCGGGCACTGCGTTCCGGGGCGCGCGCCCTCGCCGATTCCGCCGACAGTTCCCAGGCCGCACTCAACGCGCTTTCAGAGGATGACTTCGCCGGCGACAACCGCAGCGCCGCCGAGGTTTCTGTCACCCACAGCTCCACGCGTCTGCGCCGAAGCAGCGTCGCGCTCGAACGTCTCGCCGCCTGCTGCAGCGACACCGCCGCCATGCTTAACGACGTCATCCGCGAACTTACCGCCGCGGTAAACCAGGCAACCAACCTGGGGTTTCAGGTGAACCTGGTTTCTGGTGCGGTGACTCCGCCGGAGGGCATGCTGTCTGCGATTGCGCGCAGCCTCGTTCATCCCAAAATTCCTGCCGGGCCTTTCACCATGGCCGAATGGCGTGCAACCTCGCAGCTTCGGATTCAGTCGGCTTTGGCTGAACTCAACCGACTCGATGAGAAGGCGGCGGGCGCAATCTCAGCTCTTTCACCACTGGTGGCAAGCGAAGTTAGCGGCTCGGGTAGATTGCAGCCATCACAGGCTGGCAGTGGTACTGGCAACCCTGCTGACAGAGGGCTTGACGGTGGTTGGGACTTGGAAGTTGGGAGCGGATTGACTGGGGCGTATTCGAGTAGACCGCTATCGGAGATAGACGCTGCCATGTCCGCTCGCGCCCGGGCTTTGGGGCTGCCTCCTGGACAACTATTGGAGTCCTCGCCTGGACATTCTGCGATTGCGTTCGGTGACGTTGAGCGAGCATCGACTGTGATTACTCTCGTCCCCGGCACCAGCTCTAGCGCGGAGGATGCTAGCAGGCAGTTCGAGCGCGTAGCCGCGACCTTCCACGCCGCCGGTGAAGATCCGGAGGATGTGGCGGTGGTGTTGTTTTCCTATGACGCGCCGCCCGACCTCCGTGAGGCCATACGCACCGAGTATCACAATTTTGCCGCTGAGCGGCTGCAGCATTTGCAAGCTGGTTTGATTGAACGTTCCGGTGGTGTCGATAGTGGTGACACTGCGATTGCCGGTGGCATTACTAGCCACGGCACGTCTTCTACTCAGCGGCACGTTGTTGCCGGCTATAGCTATGGGGCGACGGTGGTCTCGCAGGCTTCCCTTGGTAGTGGCCTCTACGCGGATAGGGTGCTGCTCATAGCTCCGCCAGGTGTTGGCCCCGGACTGGAGCGCGCAAACGACATGAAACTACTCAAGCCGGACGGCACAGTCCGACCCGAAGATGAAAATAGCCACCGTGTGGCAGTGGCGACGTCCCCGATGGACCCCATTCGTATTCCTGCCGAACTGGGGATTCATGGGAAAAACCCAGCGGATAAGGATTTCGGCGCGTACGCACTCAACCTGAGTGAGCGTGGCCTGTCCATGCGAGATTTGACCGATTTCATGGTCACTCCCGTGCAGGATATTCCTCAAAAGTATCGGCACGTTCAGGGCAACCCGCACATCGAACACTACTTTGACGACGAAGTTTTCACCCGCGAGACCAACCGGTGGCTAACTGACAGCTGACCGGCGTCTCAGATCGGCGGTTGCGAATCCACGGCCCAAATTAACAAGCCAAAAGAAAACGGACTAACCAGGCGACGCTGGTTAGTCCGTTCACTCAGCCGTGTGGGATTACCTTTCCCCACCGCGGTTGTCTTTGTGCCGGCGTCGTGTGCGCGGCTCCCACATCACCACTGCCGTAGAGCGTGGGACGTGAACCAGTTCGCCTCGCGAACGACGAGCCTGTGCCTTTGCTTGATAGAGCTGCTCTCGCAGTTCTGCATTTTCCTGCTCAAGCGAATCCACCCGCTCAGTCAGGTCGATGATGGCCTTAATACCGGCCAGGTTGACGCCGTCTTCCTGACTCAGACGCTGAATCTCACGCAGCAGCGCCACATCGCGTTTGGTGTAGCGCCGACCTCCGCCGGAGGTTCGCTGCGGAGTTACCAACCCGAGTCGGTCATAATTACGCAGCGTCTGCGCATGCATGCCCGCGAGATTCGCGGCTACGGATATGACATAGACCTCAGTGTTGTCGGACATTATTTCGCACCTGCCCAACCCTCACGAGGATTGAACCCACTGGCACGTTCCGCTTCGACGTAGGAACGCAATGCCGAAGTGGCATTGTCGTCCAAATTGGTCGGCACCTTCACACGCACGGTTACCAACAGGTCACCCGGAGTGCCATTGCGCTTCGGGATTCCTCGACCGCGCACACGCAGTGTTCGGCCATCGGCTGTGCCAGCCGGGACACGCACGCGAATCTTGTCACCCAACGTCGGCACAGTAATAGTGCCGCCGAGCGCGAGCTCGCCGAAGCTCACGGGCACCGTGACCTCAAGGTCGTTGCCGCTGCGGGTGAAGACTTCATCCGGGCGAACATGAACGGTGACAAAGAGGTCACCGGCCGGACGTCCCCGCAGTCCCGCTTCACCTTGGCCAGCAAGACGGACCTTCTGGCCGTCCACCACACCTGCGGGGACGCGAACGGTGATGGTACGACGGCGGGTGGTCACACCGGTGCCGTTACACTGCGAGCAGGGGTTCTCGATGCGAGTGCCCTGACCACCACAGTCCACACACGGACTGGAGAAGCCGAAGGCCCCCTTTTGCTCCTTGACATATCCCGAACCATGACAGGTGGTACACGTCACCGGTGAGGTTCCCGGCGCTGCACCCGAACCATTGCAGTTCGTGCATGGCGACGGGTTGGTGAGCTGCAGCGGGATGGTGACACCTTGGGCGGCCTCGCGGAAATCGAGCGTAATCTCTGTCTCCACATCCGCACCACGGCGGGCCTTCTGCCGCCCGGCAGCACCAGCGCCACCATTGCGGTTTACGAAGCCGCCCAGGAAATCACCTAGGCCACCTGCACCACCAGCATTGCCACCGAATCCGGCACCTCCGCCGAAGAGATCCGACACGTCGAAGTCGAATCCACGTGCACCGGCAGCACCGGCTCCGCCGGCACCTGCGGCACCGGGGAATCGGAAACCACCTGCGAGAGCTGCACGCAGCTCATCGTATTCGCGGCGCTTGTCCTCGTCACCGACCACCGAGTATGCCTCGGAGATTCGCTTGAACTTATCTTCAGCGGCCTTGTTACCCGGGTTCTTATCCGGGTGGTTCTCCCGGGCTAACTTGCGGTAGGCCTTTTTAATCTCGTCGAGTGACGCAGACTTAGAGACGCCCAAGTCAGCGTAATAGTCCTTATCTGCCCATTCCCGTTGAGTCATGGTGCATCTCCTCCTTTCAGAAAAACTAATTCAAAGAAATCTGCGTCACTTGTGTCTCCGCTACTGCGGATCGCCGATGATTACCATCGCCGTACGAATGACACGGTCATTAATTCGGTAGCCCTTGCGCAGCACATTGGCTAGAACCTTGTCATCCCCTTCAGAGAGATCCTGGACAGCCTCGTGGATGTCCGGGTTGAACTCCTCTCCTGCGGCACCAAATTCCTCAACACCCTGTGCGGTCAGCACGCCACGGAATTTATCCGCGAAAGCCTTCAGCGGGGTGCCGTCTGCCAAGTCGCCGTGCTCTTCAGCCCGGTCGAGGTCATCAGCCAAAACCAGCAGTTCTCCAGCCAGCTTTGCCTTCGCCTGTACGCGCTCGGCTTCACGGTCTCGGTCAACTCGACGACGGTAGTTTGCGAACTCCGCCGACAGGCGCTGCAGGTCCTCCGTGCGCTCATCCAACTCACGCTGGATGGCTGCAACTGGGTCTGCAGCTTCCTCCGCGGCGGTGTCGCCGGCGGCACCTTCGGTCGCCGGCTCCACGTCGTCGTCAAGCTTGGCCTGCTCGAAGACCTCATTGACCTGATCGGCCAGGTTGGCCGGCTCCTCCGGGGTGGGCTGGTTTCCCTGATCCTGGTCAGTCATTCTTACTTGTCCTTCTCGTCCTCGTCGACGACCTCAGCGTCAACGACGTTGTCGTCAGCGTCAGCGGCCTCAGCACCCTCGGCTGCGGTTGCACCCTCAGCTGCCTGAGCCTCGTAGATAGCCTTACCCATCTCCTGGCTCTCGGTGGACAGCTTCTCGACGGCGGACTTGATGGCCTCGATGTCGGAGCCCTTCAGAGCCTCGTCGACTTCCTTGGCGGCCTCTTCAACGCGGTCGCGGATGTCCTGGGAAACCTTGTCCTCGTTCTCCGATGCGAACTTGCGGGTCTGGTAAGCCATGGACTCAGCCGAGTTGCGGACTTCCTGCTCCTCGCGGCGCTTCTTGTCCTCGTCAGCGTGCTTCTCAGCGTCCTTGATCATCTGGTCGATCTCCTCCTTGGAGAGGCCGGAGCCGTCCTGGATGGTGATCGTGTTTTCCTTACCAGTGCCCTTGTCCTTAGCGGTGACGTGGACAATGCCGTTGGCGTCGATGTCGAAGGTGACCTCAATCTGAGGAACACCACGCGGTGCCGGAGCGATACCGCCCAGCTCGAAAGAGCCCAGCAGCTTGTTAGCTGCAGCCATCTCACGCTCGCCCTGGAAGACCTGAATCTGAACGCTCGGCTGGTTATCTTCAGCGGTGGTGAAGGTCTCCGAACGCTTGGTCGGGATAGTGGTGTTGCGCTCGATCAGCTTGGTCATGACACCGCCCTTGGTCTCAATACCCAGCGACAGCGGGGTGACGTCGAGCAGCAGCACGTCCTTGACCTCACCGCGCAGAACGCCGGCCTGCAGAGCAGCACCAACTGCGACAACCTCGTCCGGGTTAACGCCCTTGTTCGGCTCACGACCACCGGTCAGTTCCTTGACCAGCTCGGAGACTGCCGGCATACGGGTGGAACCACCGACCAGCACGACGTGGTCAATGTCGGAAACCGAAACATCAGCGTCAGCAATGACCTGCTGGAACGGCTTACGAGTGCGGTCAAGCAAATCAGAGGTGATGCGCTGGAACTCAGTACGGGACAGGGTCTCGTCCAGGAACAGCGGGTTCTTGTCAGCATCAACGGTGATGTACGGCAGGTTGATAGATGCCTGCTGCGAGGAGGACAGCTCAATCTTGGCCTTCTCAGCAGCCTCACGCAGACGCTGCAGAGCCATCTTGTCCTTGGTCAGGTCAATGCCGTTGCTGGACTGGAACTTCTCAACCAACCAGTCAACGATGCGCTGATCCCAGTCATCGCCACCGAGCTTGTTGTCACCAGCAGTTGCGCGAACCTCAACAACACCGTCGCCGATCTCCAGCAGGGAGACGTCGAAGGTACCGCCACCGAGGTCGAAGACCAGAATGGTCTGCTCCTTGTCGGACTTCTCCAGACCGTAAGCAAGTGCAGCAGCAGTCGGCTCATTGACAATGCGCAGGACGTTCAGGCCAGCAATCTGACCCGCTTCCTTGGTTGCCTGACGCTCAGCGTCGTTGAAGTAAGCCGGAACGGTAATAACCGCATCAGTGACGTCGTCACCCAGGTAAGACTCAGCGTCGCGCTTCAGCTTCATCAGCGTACGAGCGGAAATCTCCTGCGGAGTGTACTTCTTGTCATCAATCTCGATGCTCCAGTCAGTACCCATGTGGCGCTTGACCGAACGAATAGTGCGATCAACGTTAGTGACAGCCTGGTTCTTAGCGGACTGGCCAACCAGGACCTCACCATTCTTTGCAAATGCAACCACCGACGGAGTGGTGCGCGAACCCTCAGCGTTCGCAATCACCTGAGCCTCGCCGCCCTCGAGGACGGAGACACAGGAGTTCGTCGTACCCAAGTCAATACCAACAGCGCGTCCCATGATGAACACCTTTCTAGAAGAGTAAAAGAATTGCCCTTAAGTCTTACGCGCTCAAGTCTGCATTGCCGTAGAAAATCTGTCAAGCAAACTTGAGTGTGTCCGACTCAATGTTTGTCATGCTATGCAACGGACTATGGGACAAAGTTATTCCAACCCGACTCAACTTTTCTAAAAAAACCGTCATCACCGCAGGTCACCGCGATAAAAGATTTTTACAAGACTATGCTCTAAAGCCACTCACGGTAGCCGACAGCGCAATTTTCTATACAGAATCCTGCCTCTGGACTCCAGGGGGACAAAGAATTTCCTAGCACTAGCCCTGGGAACTTTCCTGCACAGCGAACCGACTAATCCCCTGACGTGTTTTGCAGCCACCGGCTCATCAACAGGCCATGCCCTTGTTACCCCATGGCCTGACACCGAATCAGCTCTGGCGGCTCCACTAATACATGTCTAAATTCTCCCCATTTACGGGGCGATTGAGCCAAGAATTCATCCCACTTATTTAGGAGTTTTTCGTGCCTCAGAATGCACAGCGACACCATTTCCCCTTTTTCCGTGGGCTCGCAGTAGCGTCGGCAAGCGCCGCACTAACCCTCGCCTTCCCTGCCATTGCATCCGCACATGTGCATGCAACCCCGTCGTCTGCCCCGATTGGCGGCTACGCGGATCTGGCTTTCGGGGTCGGCCATGGCTGCGACGGTTCGCCGACGACGAAGGTCGAGTTCACCATCCCGGAGGAGTTCGAAAAGGTTACGCCGAACGTGAACGCGAACTGGGATGTCACCAAGGAGTCGACCGGCTCTGGCAAGAATGAAAAGGTGCAGAAGGTCATCTACACCGCAAAGACTCCACTGCCGTCGGACCTGAAGGATTCTCTGACGCTCAGCGTGAAGGTGGCTGATGACGCAAAGCCGTCGACAGTTGAGGTGCCGACGCTGCAAACCTGTGAAAAGGGTTCGATGAACTGGGCTGAAAAGGACCACGATAGTGACTACCCGGTTCCAACTGTGGAGCTGATTGAGAAGTCGGAAGACAATGAACATAGCCACGGTCACGACCACAGCCACAACCATGGCACCAGCGAGACAAACCACGGCGATAGCCGCTCAGACGACGTGGAGCATTCCGCAGCTGCTACCAGCGAGGATTCGAGCAGCACGCTTGGCGGCTGGGGCCTGGGGCTCGGCCTCGTGGGCGCGCTGAACGGTATTGCCGCATTGGTAGTTTCACTGCGTAAGCGAGGTTAAGACCACAGGCGGATTGCCACTCGGGAATCCGCCTTCACCGCGGCACTGCCGCCCATGCCTTCACAGAGCTCACCCCATGCGAGCACATAGAGCCGGCCGATCTTGACAATGCACGCCGGAGGATAATCCGTGCTGTCGGCTCGTCGTTTCGGTCGACGCAGTGAACGGACAATGCAAAGCTCTCAAACAATGACGGCTGAATCACGCATCTAGGCTCGGATTGAGTTAGGCGAAGCTTTATGGCGTATTCGAAAACCGTTCGAAGGCAGTGGGAGGATTACACTGGCAAAACAGCAAAAACTCGAGCTGGGAACCCCGTCCCATCCTTTGGCTTCGGCCAGGAGGCAACCACGAGAGCCCCCGTTTCCGGCACCTGGTCGAGCCCAGCCAGAAGTTCAATCTGCCATCGGTCACGCCCTAATAGATAGAGTTCCGTCGGCAAGCTGCCACCATGAGCCACGATGCCGGGGTCCGTATCAGTGGTCTCGTGCCCAATCGCCACAACGCCACGGTTGTCTATCAACCATTCGACAACCTCAACGTTCCATCCTGGGTAGTGAGTCACGCCCTCTTCATCCGCATTGGCCATTGCCTCAGCGTCAGGCCACCGCTTTGACCAGTCACTGCGAAATGCGACAAATGCACCGCCCGGAATCAAACCATTGCGTTCCTCCCACGCCTCGACATCAGCAATCGAAGGGGAGAAATCATTATCCCGAGCGACTTCAGCAGTGAAATCTAGGACGACCAAAGGCAGGATCATCTGCTCGACGCCAATATTGTCAAGAGTTCTCGTCTCTTGGACGAAATGCACAGGCGGATCCACATGCGTACCCCACTGGCCAACAAACTGATACTGGTCGATTTCAAATCCATGCTCAGCAACGGTGAAAAGCCGTGTTCGCTGTTCGTCGGGAAGCGCAGGGAATTTCGGCTGACCGGCGTGAAACGCGTGAGTCAAGTCAACATAGGTGTGGTTTTCCCGAAGCTTGCGAGCAATGTCCCATAGTTCGTGCGTGTTTGCGGTGTTCTTGTTCGACATAAAGCGAAGTATATAGACAAAGCTGTCTAGTTAGCCAATATGGCCACCGGCACATCGAGCACTAAAAGACACCAACTCGCCCCACCCTGCACCTATCAGCTCAAACAGCCTGACGACACCCGCTACCGCAGGTACCCTCGCATACAGGAAAGACTTTTCAAGCCGCAGCCACGTTCTTCAGATTTTGGAATTGCGGGCTACATACACAACTTTCACCAAACTCAAGCCATCCCAAAGGAGTATCTAATGACCACCTACGAAAACATCCTTACCGAAACCCGAGGTCGCGTCGGCATTATCACCCTGAACCGCCCGAAGGCACTGAACGCCCTGAACCACAAGACCATGGAAGAGATCGGCGCAGCAGCCACCGCTTTCGACAACGACTCGGGAATCGGCGCGATTATCATCACCGGCTCCGAGAAGGCGTTTGCCGCAGGTGCGGACATTAAGGAGATGGCGGACAAGTCCGGCACCGAGATGTATGTCTCTGACTGGTTCGCACGTTGGGATGTTCTGACTTCCGTCCGAACTCCAGTTATCGCCGCCGTCAACGGCTACGCCCTGGGCGGTGGCTGCGAGGTCGCTATGATGGCGGACTTCATCATCGCTGGCGCTAAGGCCAAGTTCGGTCAGCCTGAGGTTAACCTCGGCATCTCTCCGGGCATGGGCGGCTCGCAGCGTCTCACCCGCGCAATCGGCAAGGCTAAGGCAATGGAGATGTGCCTCACCGGCCGCATGATGGGTGCCGAGGAAGCTGAGTGCGCAGGTCTGGTCGCCCGCGTCGTCGAGCCGGAGGCGCTTCTCGACGAGGCCCTGAAAGTCGCCGACACCATTGCGTCGAAGTCTCTGGTTGCCACTACCCAGATTAAGGAACAGATCAACCAGGCCTACGAAATGACGCTGTCGCAGGGACTGCTCTTTGAGCGTCGCACCTTCCACTCCCTGTTCTCCTCCAATGACCAGAAGGAAGGCATGGCCGCTTTCACTGAAAAGCGCGAGGCAAACTTCACCAATTCCTAGAAACTGCTAGTTCACAGTCGACGGGACTGCCAGCCACAGAGCCGAGTTGTCGGCGGCAGCATAGGTGTCTCGTGCACGCGGTGTGTGCGTTGGAGAAGTCACAATGACAGCAGCACGAACGCCACGGGCTCCCGATCCTGCAAGGTATGCAGTGCCTGCCGCGTTTTCAACGGTGGAGTCTGAGTTTGTTTCCATCGTGATTCGTCGCTTCCACACTCCCATAGATGCAAGCGCATCACGCCTGTACTCAGCCTCAGTCTGGCAGCCCGGCTGAGTACGACCACCCGTGACGACGACCGGGTTAAGCGGATGACGCAGCGCCAGCGAACGTGCAGTTTCCAATCGGGACGTCAAAACAGCAGGAGCACTGCAGTCGGGATTAAGACGGGCCCCGAGCACAATAATCGGCACCTGAGGATCAAGTAACGCAGTCTCCGCAGCTGCACGTCCGACCGGGGACACCACCACTGGAGTCACAAGCGAGCTATTGAACGCCTTGACTGCGACCGCACTGACCGGATTGGCGTTTGCCACTACACCCGAGCCAAAGACCGCACTCGCAGTAAGAATAAGGCCTGCTCCAGCCATAGCGATTGCACGGAAAGATCGCGCCATTAAAGTCCCTCTCAAGAAAAAGTGGCACGGAGAAATCCACACTCCACATGCCATTTAGAATCAGGCGGATAAATCCGCAGTATCACGCTGCTAATACTAGGCGCTACACAAAATGGCGCCTACATAAGAATTACGCGGGGGTGGCCAGGCACTCTCTTCGCCACCAAAATAGCACGCCGCGTACCAGGTAAATTGCGGACGTAGAGGCTTTTAAATCCACTTGGGATTCATAAAAGTGAGTTACATTTAATGACTTTTTCGTTAACTGCCAGCAAATCCCGGGATCCAATAGCAAATTATCCACCAAAACACAGGTACAGAAGTCACTATTGTTATTTATGTTAAGAATGTAACGCATGTGAATACATGTCTGCTTCAGTCAATTTTCGAAGGCCAACACACCACCGAGCACCCCCTCCGTCTCGCGACACAGTCCCGCCCCGACACTCCGGCACTACCCCCACAATGCGTCCGCAAAACATCGAATCGGCAACACTCGACAACTACATACACGCAACGCCGCCGCCACTTCCGCCCATAAAAGCGTGACGACGAAAGTGCCGCGCGCCGTCGTTAAGCGAAGGCGTTAAAACCCGTCGAAACCCTCTCGAATAAAACAACGATTTTTTTGCGTAATTCGTCAAATAACCGCTGGTTACACCGTGTATCGATGAATTCAGCACTATTTTGCACATTAGTTAGGTAAGCGTCCGCGGCTCGTGATAGAACTCACAAGAGAACTATTTTCACTCAGCCATCACCCTGGCTGAGCCAGCCTAGAAGGAACATTATGAGCGTGCTCAACCTCGCCGCGGCGACGGCTGACACGGCGATTCCGGAATCTACTGGATTCACCGTCGCAGTCGGCGTTATTGGCGTCCTGTTGTCCCTGCCCTGCTGGTTCATCTTTATTAAGGGATTCACCCATATGGTGAAGACCATCATGGTGGGCCAAAAGACGTACGGTCACACCGGTGAATGGGGAACCCGTATTTGGACCATGATCCGAGAGATCGTCGGTCACACCAAGATGGCCAAGAAGCCCGGCGTTGCTGTGGCTCACTGGTTCGTCATGGTGGGCTTCCTCCTCGGTTCCCTAGTGTGGTTCGAGGCGTACATTCAGACCTTCTGGCCAGCCGGTGGTTGGCCAATCCTCAGGAATCTGACCGCCTGGCACTTCATCGACGAACTGCTCGGCCTGGGCACCACCCTGGGCATCCTGGCACTGATTCTCGTCCGCCAGACCAACCTGGGCAAGGAGCGTCTGAGCCGCTTCTACGGATCCAACGCCAAGGCTGCCTACTTCGTTGAGGCCGTCGTCCTCATCGAGGGCCTGGGCATGATGTTCGTCAAGGCTGCCAAGCTGGCTACCTACGGCGACCACGGTCACACTGGCGCCGAGGTCTGGACCTGGGCGAACTTCGTCACCGGTGGTATCGCACAGATTCTGCCGGCCTCCGAAGTCATGGTGTCCATCTTCGCGCTGATTAAGCTGCTGTCCGGTATGGTCTGGCTCTTCGTTGTTGGCCGCAACCTCACTTGGGGTGTCGCATGGCACCGCTTCCTGGCGTTCGCCAACATCCTGCTCAAGCGCAACGCTGACGGCTACAACGCCCTCGCTGGGGCTAAGCCGATGACCTCTAACGGCGAGATCCTGAACCTGGAAGAGGCTGACCCGGAGGTTGACTCCATGGGCACCGGCGTGGTTACCGACCACTCCTGGAAGGCTCTGCTGGACTTCACCTCTTGTACCGAGTGTGGTCGCTGCCAGGAGCAGTGCCCGGCCTGGAACACTTCCAAGCCGCTGTCCCCGAAGCTGCTGGTTAACCAGCTGCGTGACCACGCTTACGCTTCTGCCCCGTACCTGTTGGCTGGCGAGACCATCGAAACCGCTCGCGAGGGCGAAGGCGCTGGCGCAGCACTCCTGACCAAGCCGCTGGTTGGCGACGGCGATGAGGGCATCATCGACCAGGACGTCCTGTGGTCCTGCACCAACTGTGGCGCCTGTGTCGAGCAGTGTCCGGTTGACATTGAGCACATCGACCACATCGTCGATATGCGTCGTTACCAGGTTCTGGTCGAGTCGGACTTCCCGACCGAATTGGCTGGCCTGTTCAAGAACCTTGAAACCAAGGGCAACCCGTGGGGCCAGAACGCTTCCACTCGCGCCGACTGGATCAATGAGGTCCGCAAGGAAGGCGTCGTTGTCCCGATTTGGGGCGAGGATGTCGAGAGCTTCGACGACACCGAGTACCTGTTCTGGGTCGGTTGTGCCGGTGCCTACGACGACAATGCGAAGAAGACCACCAAGGCTGTTGCAGAGATGCTTTACACCGCCGGTGTGAAGTACGCTGTGCTCTCCCAGGCTGAGGGTTGTACTGGTGACTCCGCTCGCCGTGCTGGTAACGAGTTCCTCTTCCAGATGTTGGCTGAGCAGAACATCGAGCAGCTCGACGAGGTCTTCGACGGTGTGCCGCCGAAGCAGCGCAAGATTGTCGTCACCTGTGCGCACTGCTTCAACACCTTCAAGAACGAGTACCCGGAGCTGGGCGGACAGTACGAAGTTGTCCACCACACCCAGCTGCTGAACAAGCTGGTTCGTGCTAACCGCCTGCAGCCGGTTGCTTCGGGTCAGGGCCGCCAGGTCACCTACCACGACCCATGCTTCCTGGGCCGCCACAACAAGGTATTCGAGGCTCCGCGTGAACTGATTGGCGCGTCCGGCGCCAACCTCGTCGAAATGCCGCGTAATAAGAACACCGGCTTCTGCTGTGGTGCTGGTGGCGCTCGCATGTGGATGGAAGAGACCATCGGTCAGCGCATCAACGTAAACCGCACCGAAGAGGCTGTCGGAACCGGCGCTGAGGCAATTGCCATCGGCTGCCCGTTCTGTAAGACGATGATGAACGATGGCGTCAACAACGTCATCGAGGACGACGAGAAGAAGCCGGAGGTCCTGGACATCGCCCAGATGCTCCGCGACTCCGTGAAGGTCGACGGCGAGCTGCCGCAGGCACGCGAACCGGAGTGGATTGAGCAGCCGGAGCGTGGCTGGGTCGATCCAAAGAAGGCTGAAGAGGAAGAGCGTCAGCGCCTCGAGGAAGAGGAAGCTAAGCGCAAGAAGGCTGAGGCTGCCGAGAAGAAGAAGGCAGAGAAGGCATCCGCTGCCGGCGCTGGTGCCGCAGCTGCTGGTGCTGCTGCAGGCGCTGCTGCCAAGGGTGGCGCTCCGACTCCGGGTGGTGCTCCGAAGCCGGGTGGTGCTCCGAAGCCGGGTGGCGCCAAGGGCGGCGCACCGACCCCAGGTGGTGCCAAGAAGGGCGCTCCAGCTCCAGGCGGTGCTCCAAAGCCAGGCGGTGCCAAGGCCGGCGCACCAACTCCGGGTGGCGCCAAGAAGGGTGCTCCTGCTCCGGGTGGCGCTCCGAAGCCAGGCGGTGCCAAGGCCGGCGCACCGGTTCCAGGTGGTGCAAAGGGCGGCGCCCCGACCCCAGGCGGTGCCAAGAAGGGTGCTCCAGCTCCGGGCGGCGCTCCGAAGCCAGGCGGTGCCAAGGGCGGTGCCCCGGTTCCAGGCGGCGCTAAGAAGGGCGCTCCAGTTCCGGGCGGCGCCAAGGCCGCTAAACCGGCCGCGCAGGCAGAGCCAGCAGCTGCAGAAACCGAAGCTCCGACTGAGGCTCCGAAGGCAACGAAGGGCGCTCCGATTCCGGGTGGCGCACGCAAGGGCGCTCCGGTTCCGGGTGGCGCTAAGAAGGCAGCTCCGGCCGCGAAGCCGAAGGCCGAGAAAACCGCTCCCGCCGAGGAAGCCGCTGCTGAAGTAGCGGCCACCGAGTCCGAGCAGCCAGCAGCTGAGCAGCCGAAGACCGCATCCGGTGCTCCGGTTCCGGGCGGCGCACGCAAGGGCGCTCCAATCCCGGGTGGCGCACGCAAGGCCAAGCCAGTCGCTAGCACCCCTGCCCCGGCAGCAGAGGAAACCGAAGCTCAGGAGGCTCCTGCTCAGCCAGAGGCAGAGCAGGCTCCGGCGCAACCAGAGGTTACCGAACAGCAGTCGGCGGAAGATGCCACCTCCACCGAGCAGGCCACTGAGACCCCAGCCGAGGAGACGCAGGCGCCGTCGGCAAGCGCTAAGAACCTTCCGCGCAACCAGCACGGAGTTCCGCTGCCAGGATCGGCGCGACGTAAGTAGCGCTCGCTAAGTAAGCAGGAATCCGCCCGAGAGGTTATTCTTCCCGGGCGGATTTTTTGTGCTTTACGACGATCCCTGCGCCACGGCATTAATCATGCAAATGGCACTCTCAACCGCACTGACAATATATTGATTACTGCATATTGATTACTGCATCCCGTTAGAGACGACCGCGTTGTGGTGTGGAAAGAGGTCTTGGCGTAGTGATTAAGAAATCGCTGTCACAGATAAGGGACTTTCTGAGGACTCCGGGGTCAGTGGAGATGGTCATTGCGCTGGTTCTCACGGCTCTCGATGCGCTAATTTTCCGCGAGAGCAACTCTGATCTGTTGTTGCCGACCATTATCGGTGGCCTTCAGGTCATTCTTGTTGCAGTGGCGACCTATCTGCCACTTTTTGCCATGGTGGTTGTCCCAGCGAATTTCTTGGCATTGACTTTCCTTCCCACAGAGCAGGCTCCAATGCAGATTTTCTGCGCGCTTCTCATCGTGGAAGTGATGCGTGCTAACAACAACAAGATGCCGGCGAGAATCACTGCGTTGCTCTTGTTGGTGATCTCAAACTACGACGTCAACACAAGTACTTTCGCACGTGACCATGTCGCGACCTTTGTGACAACACTGCTTTTTGTAATTGCCTACGCCATCGGCATGATGCGCAGTCGCTACAAAGAACAACGCCGGCGGGCAACGATTGAATCTAACCGCGCTCTGGAAGAGCAACGCCTTGAGTTGGCGACCGTACTGCACGACTCCACTGCCAAGTCCTTTACTCGCGTAACCATGCTGGCGCAGGCGCTCGCCATCGAGCGAGAAGGGACCGATGAAAAACTTGAAGAATCCCTGGAGGACATCGCAGAGACCTCCCGAGAAGGCCTGCTACAGCTTCGCCAGTTGCTTTCATTGCTGAAATCAGCTGACGACGAGAGTTCTTTGACCTCCGCTATCGGCCAGGATGAGCGAGTCCCCAGCATGAGCAGGGTGCTTCAACAGGCCAAGGATGAACTGCAGGAAGCTGGGTTTAACGTTTCGCTGGCCACGAAGATTGAAACCGAGCCCTCTTTGACGCAGATTTCAGAGGTTATCTCGCCGGCGCTGTCGGAGTTCTGCACGAACATTCAGAAGTACGGCGAACCGCAAACGAACGTTCACATTCTGGCGCTGAGCAACGAGGAAGATGGCTTCACGCTCGACATCAGCAATCAGATATCGAAGGCGCTACCGCATTTTCTGCCGCGGGCGATGCTCTCGAGCGGTTTGGGGCTTTCCTCACTGCATCGGCGAGTGCGACCGTGGGACGGTTCCATCACGTCAGAACGAGAAGGAAATGTGTGGAATTGCAAACTCCACATGCCACCTACCAACCAGTAGGTTACGCTAGCGTAAGATTGGTGCAGTAGCCGCCTGTGACGAAGATATCTCTCGAAAAGTCCTGGTTAGCGTAGTAATATCACACGATGACAGATATTGTTCGGTTTTTATAACTTCTATGAAAGGTTCGCGGATGTCTGACATTAAGGTTCTCATTGTCGATGACGACCCACTTGTACTCTCGACGCTGCGAACCTATTTCAAGAAGGCACCGCATATCACCGTGGTCGATGAAGCCAGCGATGGCCACGAGGCTCTCAACATTATTGCCCGTGGTGGCGTTGACGTAGTTTTGACCGATATTCATATGCCTAACATGGACGGCGTTGAGCTACTTGAGCGCATTAAGAAGGTGGAGAATCCACCGAAATTCATCGCTATCACCTCATTTGATACCGATGAAACAATGCTGAAAATCTTGAGTCTCGGCGGAAATGGCTACATTCTCAAAACTGCCCGCCCGGAATCCGTCATTGGCACCGTTGAAGATGTTTTCCAGGGCGGCACCGTCATCTCACCGATTTCTGCGACTCGGCTGATTAAAACCCTGCCGTCCCGCAACATTTCCTCATACAGGATCACTCAAGCCGAGCGAGAGGTTCTCGGCCTGATCTGCCGCGGTAAGTCAAACCACGACATCGCCAAGGAACTCGGCAAGTCGCCGGGCACTATCAAGAAGCACCTCTCCAGCATGTTCAATAAGTTTGGAGCTACCTCTCGCCTGGACCTGGCGCTGAAAGCAATAGACGCAGGCTTCCACCCGCCGGCATCCGCTGCCGCAGAATAACCAGGGGCTCTGAGATTTGGCCGGTTAGCGGCTCTGAATTGAGCCTTTGCAGGCCCGAGATGGATAGCAAAAAGGGGCATATTCACTTTCGCGAATATGCCCCTTTTACCCGTGCTGAGTGTGGAGAGAGAACTGTGTAACTACTGGATGGTCACCTCGACATGTCGCTCGCGCGGAGCCACACCGAAGTAGGTGCGCCCAATTGGCTCCCACGTCTTCGAGTTGGCGTTGCAGCGAACAGTCTGTCCGGCGAACTCGTCAACCAGGAATCCCCAGCTCAGACGACCAGTTTCACCCTTGCGTACTTCGTATGGCCCGATCTTCTGCCCGAGGCTCCAAACCATCTCTCGGGAGTATTCCCAGGAGTACTTGCGGTTGAGCTCCTTGCTGACCTTCACACTGACAGAGATATTGGTCCACCACTTCTTGGTCTTGGACTCCTTGATGGTCTGCGTCAGCGGAATCGGCTCATCACCGATGTCATTCTTCGTAGAAACAACGCCCTCAACGTCGTAGCGAGAGCCGGTGATTTCCACGAACTCAGCCACCGAACCCGGAGCTTCACAAGTGGTTCCCGGTGCCGGACCGCGGTCAACTGCCGCCGGCTTGGGCACTGGTACCCACTCCTCCGGCGCGAACGGTTCACCGGCTCCTGGATTCGGGGCGGCCACCGCTGTCGGAGCACCGAGTCCGAGCGCAAAGACCGTCGTCAAGCACATGGCGACAACACGCTTTTTCATAACTGCTCCTAGTCGTTAATCGTGGCGGATGCCGGGCCGCCGTCACCGGAGTTACCGCTGACAGGCGCCCACTGCTGACGGTGCTCGCCCTCCTTGGTGGTCTTGTGCCAGACCACGAAGCGAGTCGACGGCCCCTTGCCGTTGTACTCACCGAAGTAGGGCTCACCGCGCCACAGGCCGGTCTTCTGGTCACAGGTGCGAACACGGCCAATGAAGGACTTCATGTGCACGCCGTAGTCTGCGCGAACGGTCTCACCGGGGTTGACGGTCACCGGGCCCAGCTTGTCGCCAACCGACCACTGACTGACCTCGACGATGCCGTACTTGTTCTTCACCCCGTGGAGGAACACGTCCCACATATTTCCGGAGCTCATGGCCTTCACAGACTCGTTGACTCCCTCTGTCACCTCGAGGGTGTACTGAATAGGGCGGTCAGTGCGGTTGGTGAATGAGTTAGTGCCGTTGTAGCGGTCCCATTCGTCGGTAATCCACTGTTCCCAGGGGTGACGCTTGGCATCCTTGACCGGGTCACATTTATCCGTATTGGTGAAACCGGTGTGGTGCTCATCCTGGTCAGGGGTCTGGGTCAGCGGGGTCGCCGCGGCCTGTCCAACGATGCCTGGTGCAAGAAGACTTGCACCCATCACCGCGCAGGCCAGGGCCTTCTTTTTCAGGCTCAACATGGAGAAACTTCCTTCTGCTTCGAGGTCTTAAAGAGGCTCAGCCCGCCTTAAACGGCGTACTCCTTGACCTGCGGAGCAGCACCGTCGACGGAGCGATCAGCTTCGTTGGCGCGCATGGAAACGCGAATGTGACGCTCCTTCGGGATGGTGCCCCAGTACGGACGACCCGCGTCAATCCACTTTCCGCCCTTACAGGTCAGGTGAGTACCTTCGAAGGACTGATTCAGGAAGCCATACTCCAGAACACCGGTGTAGCCAGGCTTGACTGGGTACGGGCCGAGGGTCTGGCCAACTTCCCAGGTCTGAGTGGACTGGTAGCCGGCGCTAAAGGTGACATGGAAGAGCTTGAGCAGGTCGAAGTCGACCGAACCGCCGACGTTCCAGGACTTGGTCTTGCCCTCCTTCAGGGTCTGGGTCAGCGGCAGGTCGGTGTCGCCGTAGTTAGCGACAGTCGCAGTACCTTCGACCTCGAACTTCGAGCCGGTGATCTTCAGGGACTGGCCGGACTGGCCTTCAACGGAGCAGGTGCCACCGACGGTGCCCGGGGTAGGGGCTGGGGCAGCTTCCGCCATCGGGGCGACAGCCAGCGAGGACATGGTAACCAGGGCTGCAATGGAGCCGGAGAGCAGGGTCTTCTTCACGGCGAAATCCTTTCAGGATGTGACGAGCAACTCGTAAGGAAATACTTGAACTGACACCTGCAAAGGTAAGTCGAAATTCAGCGTTTTGTAATGGAAAATTTTCGACTGACTTTACGACGGCCGCAGCGATTATCCACATAGTAAAAATGGAATCCCACCGATTTCTGTCACGCGAAAATACGACATCTAATTGACCCTGACCAGCAATTATGGGCGCAACAATAAGATTTCGTCGATCAGTTTAAACGCATTAGAACTACGCCTTTTGAACCAATTCAAAAATGCCTCGGTCGGCCACTTGGTACTAGACAATCAACATTTCGGCCACTAGCCCACCTACATAAAGACACCAGAGAGTAGCCGAATGGCCACCCCCAGGCGCGGGCAGGTAGAGAGACCTCCACACTTCACACTCTTGATTAAATAGTTATGATTTCTTTATTAATCACTGGCGAAGTCCGGCAGTCCACAAAGCCCTGACACTTTGCCGAGGCAGATATCTTTCGGAGTACTACCTAATGTTTCGACGCACTTCCGTTCTTGCTACCACCATTGCATCCGCAGCACTTTCCCTGAGCGCGCTGACCGGCGCTCCGGCCGCTACCGCAGCACCGACAGCTACGACCAGCAGCGACGACCTGCAGGTTAAGGAATACGCTCTTTCCGATACCTTCTCTTGCGACTACTACAACCTCCCGTGGTGCCGCTAAAGAGCGCTGACCCCCTACCCCTCCTCTGCCGCCCCTTCACGTGAGCGCGGCTACTTCGCGGTGCCGTCGAGCCCCTCTAGAAGTGTGGCAAAATCCGTGACGTTAGTATCCACCCGCGTGTTTGTACTGCGTCGCCTGTTCGGCGCGCTGGCACCCTGATTCCCCTCGCTGGCCCCGCCCGCTGAATGCGCTGCACCCTTTTCTTCAGCTTCGTTCCCAAAATCTGGACCAAAACCGACTACTGCCGAGCGAACACCGACAAGGTACTCGGCAAGCTCACGAGCTGCACGCACGACGCGATTGTTCATCTCCGCGCCAGATACTCCGCCGGCGCCATTTCCGGCACCATCGCCAGCACCAAAGTCCTCAGTAGCCGCAAATACAGCAGTCGGCATAACCGTGCCGCGCAGGTAGCTAAACAGCGGACGCATCGCATACTCCAGCACCAACGAATGTCGTGCTGTGCCAGCCGTCGCAGCAATAATGACCGGCATAGAAGTCAGCGCATCCTTATCCAAGGCGTCGAAAAACATCTTGAACAACCCCGAGTAGGACGCTGCGAACACCGGGGTCGCGGCAATCAATCCATCAGCACCGCTGACAGTATCGAGGGCGGCGCGCAATTTTTCGTCGTAAAGCCCTGTGGACATCACAGTGCCGAGGCTGACAGCGAGTTCGCGCAGCTCGACGTACTCAACTTGGACCCCCTCGCCACGCTTGGAGACCTGCGCCTCGACGGCCTCCGCGATGCGGTCGGCAAGGATGCGCGTGGTTGATGGATCGGAAACACCAGCACTTACGACGACGAGCTTTTTCACTGCTGATTCCTTTCAGCCGGGCGGACGAGAAGGTGCGGGGAATCTGCGCCCTCGGCAACCAGCGAGGCATGCGTCGGCGGGTCGGAAGGCACGTGCGCCGGACGGCGGCGCTCGAACTCTTCACGCAGGACCGGAACGATTTCGGTTCCCAGGATTTCAACCTGCTCCAACGCCATTTCCAGCGGCAGGCCGGCGTGGTCGATGAGGAAGAGCTGTCGCTGGTAGTCGCCAACGGCATCTGCATAGCCCAGGTAACGTTCGATAATTTGCTCAGGCGTGCCGACGGTCAGTGGAGTGATGTTCTCGAATTCTTCCAGAGATGGCCCATGTCCATAGACCGGGGCATTGTCGAAGTAGGGGCGGAAAATCTCCTTGGCCTTCTTCTCCGTCTCAGCGGCGAAGACCTGACCGCCAAGCCCGACGATTGCCTGATCAGCAGCACCATGACCGTAGTGCTCAAAGCGCTGGCGGTAGAGATTGACCATGGCTGTGGTGTGCTCGATATTCCAGAAAATGTGGTTATGGAAGAAGCCGTCCCCATAGAAGGCGGCCTGCTCAGCAATCTCAGTGGAGCGGATTGAGCCGTGCCACACGAAAGGTGCTACACCGTCGAGCGGGCGCGGTGTGGACGTAAAGGACTGCAGCGGAGTGCGGAATTGACCTTGCCAATCCACATTCTCCTCACGCCAAAGGGTGCGCAGTAGGTGATAGTTCTCGATGGCCAGCGGAATTCCCTTGCGAATATCCTTGCCAAACCACGGATAAACCGGCCCGGTGTTGCCGCGGCCCATCATGAGATCAATGCGACCTTCGGAAAGGTGCTGGAGGTAGGCGTAATCCTCGGCGATGCGCACGGGGTCGGTGGTGGTAATCAGCGTTGTCGAGGTCGACAGAATCAGATTTTCGGTCTGTGCTGCGAGGTTGGCTAATAAAATCGGCGGATTCGCCGGTGCCACAAACGGTGGATTGTGGTGCTGGCCAGTAGCAAATACATCGAGGCCGACCTCTTCGGCCTTCTTCGCTAGGGCGACAGTTGCCTTAATTCGCTCATGTTCAGTAGGGATTTGTCCGGTCGTGGGATCTTTTGTGACGTCGCCAATTGTAAAAATTCCGAATTGCATAATTCTCAATCCTAAATAGCAGTTGTTGACATGTCAACACCTGTTATGCTGGACATAAGCACTTAAAACGACTCCATATGAACCGCCTCCAACCAAAGGAGCCTCGCCCAGCCATGACAAAACCCCGAACCGGTCGCCCGACCGGATGTGCGCTTCTAAAAAATATTCGGCATTTTCTTTGACCTTTGTTGACACATCATCACATCTAGAGTTATCGTTGACACGTCAACACCGGAAGTTGGTTCCGGCGGACAAAAATACTTCGAAACATTCGAGATACTTTTAACTTTTAGGAGATTCACTATGGCTCTTCAGTCTGGCAACTACGTTCTTGATGCACAGCACTCCACCGTTGGATTCACCGTTCGTCACGCAATGATCACTAAGGTCCACGGTCAGTTCACTGAGTTTGAGTCCGTTATTAATTTTGATGCCGACAAGCCGGAGAATTCCACGGCAAAGGCGACCATTCAGGCGAACTCCATCAACACCAACAATGAAGAGCGCGACAACCACCTGCGCTCGAAGGACTTCTTCGGCACCGACGAAAACCCGACCTTCGAATTCGTTTCCACCGCTATCGAGCTCCAGAGCGAAGAGAAGGCCACCGTTACCGGCGACCTGACCATCAACGGCATCACCAAGCCGGTCACCCTGGATGTCGACATTTTCGGCTCCGCTGAAGACCCATGGGGTCAGACTCGCGTTGGCTTCGAGGCAGCCACCAAGATTGACCGCACCGATTTCGGCATCGATTACAACGCTCCTATTAAGACTGGCGGTCTGCTCCTTGGCAACGAGATTTCCCTGCAGATCGACGGCTCCGCAGTTAAGCAGTAACTAGCAGCCAGAACCCCAGCTGCCCGCACCCCAGTAAAGCGTCCTGCATCCTCATGCAGGGCGCTTTTGCGCAATCAATGTGCAATTAATCTGCCCCCGCTGTGAGAAAAGCATGGTGCGGGAGCAAAAAAGTGGCATGCTTAGACAGGTGAGTTCCAGTAAAGACACTTCCCAGGGCACCGAAACCACCAACGAGACAACGCAGGACGCTCAGGCTGCGCAGGCCGCTCAGGCCGAGCAGTCCCGTGCTGCCCGTGTTGCCGCCCGTCGTGGAAACATCAGGGCACCTCGCCGCACTCCACTGAAGACACTGGACCAATCCTCCAAGCTGCAGAACGTCCTCTACGACATTCGCGGTCCGGTGACTACTCTCGCCGAACAGATGGAGGCCGACGGCCACCGCATCATGATGCTCAACACCGGCAATCCGGCAAAGTTCGGCTTTGATGCACCTGACACCATCGTGCAGGACATGGTCCGCGCCCTCCCCCACGCACAGGGCTACTCCGAGTCCAAGGGTATTTACTCCGCACGCCGTGCCGTCGTCACGCGCTATGAGATGGACCCGGACTTCCCCCGTTTCGACGTCAACGACGTCTGGCTGGGCAACGGCGTCTCCGAGCTGATTTCCATCACCACGCAGGCACTGCTCAACGAGGGCGATGAGGTCCTCATTCCAGCTCCGGATTACCCGCTCTGGACGGCGGCAACCACCCTCGCCGGCGGCAAGGCCGTCCACTACACGTGTGATGAGGAGAATAACTGGGCCCCTGATGTCGAAGACATTCGCTCGAAGGTGACGGATCGCACGAAGGCGATTGTCATCATCAACCCGAACAATCCGACCGGCGCGGTCTACACACGCCAGACGCTCGAAGCCATCGTCGATATCGCTCGTGAGCACTCACTCCTGCTGCTTTCCGACGAAATCTACGACCGCATCCTCTACGACGATGCAGAGCACATTTCCACTGCCTCCTTGGCCCCGGATTTGCTCTGTATCACCTTCAACGGCCTGTCCAAGACCTACCGTGTGGCCGGTTACCGCGCGGGCTGGATGGTGCTGACTGGCCCGAAGCGCCACGCAGAGGGCTTTATCGAGGGCATCAACTTGCTGGCCAGCACCCGTCTATGCCCGAATGTCCCTGCTCAACACGGCATTCAGGTGGCACTTGGCGGCTACCAGTCCATCGAGGACCTAATCTTGCCAGGCGGTCGCCTGCTGGAGCAGCGCAATGTCGCCTACGAGGGACTGACCTCAATTCCGGGCGTGAGCTGCGTGAAGCCGATGGGCGCCATGTACGCATTCCCGAAGCTGGATCCGAACGTCTACGAAATTCACGATGACGAGAAGCTGATGCTCGACATCCTGCGTGAAGAGAAGATTCTGATGGTCGGCGGCTCTGGCTTCAACTACCCGACGCCGGATCACTTCCGGATTGTCACCCTGCCGTGGGCACGCGACCTGAAGGAAGCTATCGAGCGCCTGGGCAACTTCCTGGTCAGCTACAAGCAGTAGCAGTACTTAAGGTTGCGCACGCTACTGGTTCTGCCCTTCTCACATATCGATGCGCTATTCACTTATGGACACACTGGAGCGCATCGATGAGTGAGTATTGCATCGATAGGTGGGCCATAGCGCTGATGACCACGGCTCGGCGCGCCGGAATGGCGGTACGCCTTCCGGTGCTGGTGCAGCGATTAGGTTATTAAGGGTGGGCAGGCATTCAAAAGATTCAATGAACTCTAGTAGCCAGCAACCTTTTCGCGTTGCTCCGGGTTCCGACATAGGTGCGCATCTCAACGCACTGAAGAACTCGAACAGCGGCTCCCCTACCGGCCGGTTCCGGGCTGTCAACGCCGCGAATCAACCCAACTCTGAAACCTCGGCTGCCGCAGCACGACATGCAGAACCAGCGCAGCCAGCAGAACCAGCGCAGCCGACAGCAACTGCGCAGCCGACAGCACCGGAGCGGCAAACCGAACCTGCACAAGCCAAACCAAAACCGACAAAACCGCGGCACAACCCCACAAGAGCACGTCGCTTACTGGCCACAGTTCTTACAGTTGCTGGCATTGCGACTTTCCTCGCAGTGATTGGGCTCTGGCCATCGGGTGAAGCTCCGAGTCCGGGGCCGGGATTCCTGCAGTCACAGACGTCAGCTGCAGAGACGGTTAAGGGAACCGTCGTAAAGCACAGCGTCGGCGCGTGCAATTCGCCTGACAACGGACGCGTCTTCGACGACCAGCCGCGTCCAGGGCTGACGGCTTCGCTCAACGACCCCGCGGCGCCGAAGTGCCAGATCTCGGTCATTGAGCTGACCTCGGGCCCAGACGAGGGCAAGAAGACTCTTCTGGAGGCATCCGGCCTGCCCGGCGAGATTGAGCTGGCGGAGGGCGACAAGGTCGTCCTGGCAATTCACCGTCCAAACGCTGCCGGTACCGGAGCTGTCGACAATGGTGCCGTGCCGAATCCGGGGTTGATGACACCACCTCCCGGCATTGTTCCCGCGCCTGCCCCTGAGGGCGCAGAGGATGCGCCTGCACCAGCCCCAGAGGCTCCGGCACCGACTCCGGCACCAGCTCCGGCCCCGGAGCAGGAACCAGCACCTGAATCCGGCGCAGAAGCTCCTGCTGCTCCTGCTCCACCCGCACCACCTGCCCCCGAGGCTCCCGCGGCCGACACTAACGTCGTCGACCTCGCACCTCATCAGGTTGTCGACACCGCTAGCATCGGGAACACCTACACCTTTCTGGACATGGATCGCACCACGACAATCTGGTTGTGGCTCGGCGCGGCAGTACTTCTCATCATCCTCGTCGGCATGACTCGCGGGGTCTTGAGCCTCATTGGTCTTGGCATCACGCTGGCCGCAGTGATGGGATTCCTGGTTCCGGCACTGCTACGCGGTGGCGATCCGGTGGCCTTGGCTATCACGACGGGCGCGGCGATTCTCTTCCCGGTGCTCTTCCTCGTGCATGGCATCAATTGGAAGTCAGCTTCCGCGCTGGCGGGGACGCTCACCACGATGGTGCTGGCGGCGGGCTTGGCCAACCTCGCGATCTCGACGTCGCAGCTGCGTGGTCTCGGCAATGAGGACAACCTGCTCATTCAGCTCTACCTGCCTGACGTCTCCGTCACGGGCTTGCTTCTGGCGGGCTTCATCATTGGCGCGTTGGGTGTGCTTAACGACGTCACCATCGCCCAGGCCTCGACCGTCCAGGAGCTTTACGAAGCAGCTCCGCGGTCGCGGCCTATGGAGGTCTTCCGCTCGGCAATGCGCGTCGGTCGCGACCACATCGCGTCGATGGTCTACACACTGGTACTGGCGTACCTCGGCACCGCACTGCCGCTATCGATTTTGTTAAGCGTCTCCGACCGGCCGCTGATGCAGTCGTTGACCTCCGATGTCGTGGCCACTGAGCTGCTGCGTTCCATCATCGGTGCGGTGGCCTTGGTACTCGCGGTGCCGATTACCACCCTCATCGCCGCCTATACCGTGGCGCCGGAGGGCATGAAGTTCCCGAAGCGCTCGAGAGCGGCAAGCATTTAGCCGCGACCGAGGCAGGTGACGTCCCAGCCTGCGGCACGCCACTCGTCGGCTGGCAGGCAGTTGCGGCCATCGAGAACCGCTGCGCGCTTGACCAGCTTCTTCGCAGCTACCGGGTCGATCTCGCGGAACTGCTGCCACTCGGTGGCGACGACGACCATCTCCGAGCCTTCCAGGGCCGCTTCGATGCTCGGTGCGTACTCCAAGGTTGGGAAATTCTTTTTGGCATTCTCCATGGCCTGCGGGTCATAAACACTCACCGAAGCGCCTGCCAGAGACAGCGAACCGGCAATCGACAGCGCCGGAGAGTCACGCACATCGTCTGAGTTTGGCTTAAAGGCCGCACCCAACACAGTCACAGTGTGACCGAGCAGCGAGCCACCGAAGCTGGTGCGTACCAGATCAACGGTCTTTTCACGGCGACGCATATTGATTGCATCGACCTCGCGCAGGAAGGTCAGCGCCTGGTCAACCCCCAGTTCACCAGCGCGGGCCATGAACGCGCGAATATCCTTCGGTAGGCAACCACCGCCGAAGCCCAAACCCGCGTTGAGGAAACGTCGGCCAATTCGGGCATCCATGCCGATGGCGTCGGCAAGCGTAGTGATATCCGCGCCTGTGACCTCACAGATTTCAGAGACCGCATTGATGAAGGAAATCTTGGTGGCGAGGAATGCATTCGCCGACACCTTCACCAGCTCTGCGGTAGCGGTGTCCGCGACGATAAACGGTGTCTCGCGCTCGAAGACAGGGCCGAAGCACTCACGCAGCCTGTCCTCGGCGATGGATTCGACCTCCTGCCCCGCGCCATTGAGGATTGTGCCCGGCTTCTGGATGCCCAGCACCACACGGTCTGGCTCAAGGGTGTCCTTCACGGCAAAGCCCTCTCGGAGGAACTCCGGGTTCCAGGCAATCTCGAGGCTGGTATCCTTCAACTGCTCATCACCAGATGCGGCGCGCTCACCAATCATCTTCGCAGTCAGCGCCTGCAGACGCGGTGCAGTACCGACGGGCACAGTGGACTTACCAAACACTAAATGCTTGCCGACGACGCGCCTAGCCAATTCGGTAATAGCGGCGTCCACATAGCGAACGTCAGCGGCGTAAGAGCCCTTAACCTGCGGAGTTCCAACTCCTACGAAATGGACATTCGCAAATTCAACGGCCTCGTCATAGTTAGTGGTGAAACGTAGCCGCCCCGACTCAACGTGCTTCTTTAGCAGTTCGGGCAAGCCGGGTTCAAAGAAAGGAACTTGACCTGCGGACAATGCCTCAATCTTGGCGGGATCAACATCTACGCCGAGAACCTCGTGACCCAACTCCGCCATCGCCGCAGCATGAGTGGCACCAAGGTAGCCCGTACCAATAACCGTAATACGCATAAGGGCTATTATTTATCGAAAGATAAAAGGCCTTCAAGCCGATTTAACCCTTAAATGGTGTAAACTAAAGGCCCATATTTAAAGCTTTGACCTGCAGAAACTCTTTATTGAACACTTGTTTACGTTTCTTCACCGAGAATTCACTCGAGGCTATTCACAATTCATTTATGCCCCGAGTTCCCAATGCCTTATTCCTCATCGCGGAAGTTGAGGTATGCACGCGACGGCGTCGGGCCTCGCTGCCCTTGATACTTCGAACCGAGCTTGCCAGAACCGTAAGGCACCTCTGCCGGCGAGGACATCTTGAACAGTGCCAGCTGACCGACCTTCATATTCGGCCACAATGCGATGGGCAAATTCGCCACATTGGATAGCTCCAGCGTGATGTGGCCTGAAAAGCCTGGGTCAATAAAGCCGGCGGTTGAGTGCGTTGCCAGGCCCAGACGCCCCAGTGAAGACTTACCTTCCAGACGGCCTGCCAAGTTTGGCGGAATAGTGAAGTATTCCAAAGTCGATGCCAGGACGAACTCACCCGGGTGAAGAATGAAGGGCTGCCCTTCCGGAACCTCGTGCGGGGATGTCAGCTCTTCCTGCGGCAACTTCGGATCGATATGCGTGTACTGCGAGTTATTAAAAACTCGGAAAAACTTATCCAGACGCACGTCGATAGACGAAGGCTGAATCATCTTCGGGTCGAAAGGATCAATGCCGAGGTGGTCGGAGCCTTCGGCATCGATAGCGGCACGAATATCACGATCTGAGAGCAACACATAGACCAGCTTAACCGCTCTGTAATGCACAGCGTGTGTCGGTTGCAGGATAAACCCCACTAAATTCAGTGGAACGGCTGCCAACCAATTTTTTCGACGCGAATCGAGAGTGCTACATTGAAGTTACAGAGGGCGACTGATTGCCTGCATGTCACATCTACTGTGCCAATCTCGTGGCGTGCTTTTAATCATTCCGCCTACTGTGTGCCGATGTAGTTCAATGGTAGAACTCCTGCTTCCCAAGCAGGCGGCGCGGGTTCGATTCCCGTCATCGGCTCCACTATGACGTCGAAAATGATAAGTAGGCGTTTGCGTTAGCAGGCGTTGATTTGGTCGAGGCGGACGCTATGGTCGGCGACCTCGGTAACGAGTTCAGCGTCGTGGGTGATGACAATGACGACGGCACCAGTGTCAGCGAGTTTACGCATTACCCGGGAAATCGCGACAAGGTGCTTGTAGCCAACACCGGACGTGGGCTCGTCGAAGATGTAAACTTTCTTGTTCGCAGCAAGCGCTGTAGCAATAACCAGGCGTTGGCGTTGCCCGCCAGAGAGTGCTTGGGGATGATCAGCCTCGTGGTCGGCAAGGTCGAGTTCTTCAAGGATCGCGTGGGCATCGATGCGTTGCTTTTCGGCTTTGGTCGTGCCGAGCGTGACTTCGTCAATGACTGTGTCCGAGAACAACTGTCGGGTAGGGTCTTGCATCACAAGGTAGGAGTCACGGCTGGTGAATTTCTGTCCATTGAGTGTGATGGATGTATGCTTGGCCTTTTCAAGTCCGCAGACGATCCGTGCCAGTGTTGATTTGCCCGACCCGCACGGGCCCAACAGTGCAGTGATTTTCCCTTCCGGGAAGAGCACATGGTCGATGTTGAGGACTGTGTTTCCGTGGCGGTAGGCGAAGGTGAGGTTGTCGATCGTGAGCCCATCTCCTGCCGGTTGCGGTAGCTGCGGCATGGGCACGGGCACAAGGGATCGCAGTCCAAGCTGTTTGCGCTCCTCATCCGAGGTAGCGTAGAACTCTTCGCCGGTTGCGGTGAGGGCGATATTGCCTTTGTCGAAGCAGTAGACGCGGTCGACAATCCCGGCGAGGAAACTCAGCCGGTGTTCAGCGATGATGATGGTGTGCCCGTCTTTTTTGAGCCGGGCGATGAGCGTGGCGAGTTGGTCGATAACGTCAGCGGACAAGTTCGCGGTCGGCTCGTCAAAGACGATCAGCGACGTGTTGTTGCACATGGCGACGGCGCAGGCCACGCGTTGCATCTGCCCACCCGACAGTTGTGTGACGCGGGATTCCAACTGGTCGGCGATACCTAACTCGGCGGCAACCTCGTCAATGCGGGCACTAATCTCCTGCGGGTCGCGGCCGAGATTTTCTGGGCCGAAGGCGAGTTCTTGGCGCACGTGAGTGGTGTAGAACTGGGTGCGCGGGTTTTGAAACACTGTCGAACAGTGGTGGGCAAGCTCTGATAGATCTACTCGTGCCACGTCAATGTCGTCGACTGTGACGCTTCCGGTAAGGTCGCCGTCGTGGAAGTGCGGGATCAGCCCGTTAAACAGCCGTAGCGCGGTAGTTTTCCCTGACCCAGACGCGCCGCACAGCAAGGTGACGGTTCCAGGTGTGATGGTGATGGTTGCGTCTGTGATTGAGGGGTGGTCTGCTCCCCGATAGGTGAAGGTGACGCCGGTGGCTTGGGCTGTTGTCATAGGGTGATTCTCCATATCGCGAAGCCGATAACGATGAGCAGAATGACCGCGTCGACCACCCGGAATTTCACGACCGTGACTGAGGTAGGCTTTGCGGTTCCGCCCAGTCCGCGTACAAGGGCAGCAGATGCCAGTTCGTCCCCGCTTCGCACCACGGTCGATAGCAGCGGGATCGTGAAGTACTGGGCCGCGCGCAGGGAAAGCGCGGACATCCCGCGAAGCTTCATCGCATCTGAGATCGCTTTAACCTCGTGGCCGATCACGGGCAGCACCCGTAACGCGACTGAGATAGGGATCGTCAAACAAGTCGGGATTCGTGAGCTGGCTAGTGCTTTTTGCAAGGTGGCAGGTCGGATTACACCGATCGCGTATGCGCCCATGCCTGCGCTGACGCTGAATCGCCACATCCACTGCAGAAACAGCACGAGGAATGCGCTGGCTGTTGATTTCCAGACCAGGGGTATCACATAAACGAGCCCACCGAGGACCGCAAACGTGGCCAGGTAGACGGCCACCCAGCTCGGGCGCACGAGCGTGTTGGGGTTGATCGAGGCGCTCGCCAGCATCACGGCAGCGAATCCGCCCAGAGCACACACGAACCACGGCGAGTAGGAACTGTAGATCGTGGTGGAGACGATGACGAGCGCTACGATAATCGTGCGCGGGTCGGGAAGTTTAGACAAGACCGGCCCGTTCAAAGTGTTTGCGCGCGACCCTGGTTCCCAACAGACCAGCAAGCCAGCCAACGATGAGCATCACGACGAAGAAGCCCAACAGAATCGGGATAGTGACAACCTGGGCCATCTTCGCGGCATACTCGGCGCCCATTTGTTCGGCGATCTGCGACATATATGCCTCTTGGTTCATAAATAGCGGCATCCACGGTGACACGTAGATCGGCAGAATAAACAGTGCGTATGCCAGCGGAACGCGAACCTTCACGCTCTTCGGCCCCTTGGTGATGACTAGGTCGGCGAGCAGGCCGAATACAGCGGCGATCGCGATGCCGCCCACCCAGTGGCCGGTCACGAAGAAGAGGATTTCGATGAGGATCAGCATGATGGTCAATGCCCCCATCTTCGGAGTGCGTGCTGTGAACAGCGCAAAGACGATGCCGTTAACGAGGATAGAAAGCAAGAAGCCGGCATACATGGCGACGGGGATGAACCCGAGCATTCCGAATGCAAACACGATGACGAACATCAAGGCAGTGAAGACGCCGATGTTGATGAAGTCGCGCGTGTTGAGGCGCGAGGATGTGCGTGTGGACATAGTTTTTCCTTTTATGTGCTGATATGCGCTGTGTTTAGACGAGTTGCCATCCGCCTGCGTTGATGCGCTCTTGCCAGAAATCGCGGTATTGACCCGGCTGGTTGACCAGCTCGTCGTGAGGCCCGCGCTGGGCGATACGCCCACCGTGGGAGAGCACAATAATTTGGTCAGCTTGGCGAATGGTTTCCAGTTTGTGGGCGATCACGATCAGCGTGGAGTGCTTGCGTAGCTCGTTCATCGCCGCAACAATGTTGGCTTCATTTTCCGCGTCCAATGCGCTGGTGGCCTCATCGAACAGCACGATCGGGGCCTTCTTCACCAAGGCGCGAGCGATGGACACTCGTTGGCGTTCCCCACCTGACAGTGCACGCCCGCCAGCGCCCGCCAATGAATTCCAGCCATCTGGGAGGCGGTTGACGATTTCCGTCACGCCCGACAGGTCAGCGGCCCACCTGATTTCTTCATCGGTAGCTTCTGGGTTGCCAAGGCGAATGTTGGCCTCAAGCGTGTCATTGAATAAGTAGACGTCTTGGAAGACCAGGGATATCTGGCGCATCAAATCTTCGGTGGTCTGCTCACGCACATCAACCCCGCCAACGCGCACGCTGCCGGACTGCACATCCCAGAAACGTGCAACCAACCGGGCGATCGTCGTCTTCCCGCACCCAGATGGACCAACCAGGGCACACATGCCGCCTTGCGGGACATGGAAGGAAATATCACGGAGAACCGGGGTGTCCGGATCGTAGCCGAAGGTGACGTCCTCGAAACGAACATCACCAGGGGCGTTTATCGGTGTAGAGGCATCGGGTTCGGACAGTTCGGGGGCATCCATGACCTTGTCGACGTGGTTCATCTGCTGGCGGCGTTCTTCCAGCCCGGTCATGCAGCCACCGATGTCTTGGAGCATGGTGGTGAACCGCAGGCACATGCCGATTGTGACCACGGCGTTCAGCGCATTCATTTGCCCGCCGAGGGCGAGTTGGGCGGTCAGCCAGATCATCACCACAATGAGCGCTTGAACGAACATCCCATTAATCAGGTTCGCTAGTGTTTCGATCCACAATGCTTTGCGACCCTTGCGGTCAGCCTGTTTGAATGCCCGATCAAGGGCCGGGTAGTCGTCGGCGACATGGCAGGAGCGCAGCGCGCCTTGGCAGGTGGCGAATTCGACCATGCGAGCCGCCAGCTCCGATTCGGCTGGTTCGGAAACCTTCTTGCCCTTATCGAGAAGCACACGGGAAATATGGAGGAAGGCAAGCATGATCGGGAACGCGATCGTCAAGGTCAGTCCCAGCCGCCAATCCCAGAACCAGGTTCCCACAGTGATCACCAGCACGGCCGAGAGTTTTTGGACGAGAGAGAAAATGAAATGTGCCGCCGACTCGCCCAAGTTCATCATTTCCTGGGTGACCATGCGCGACAGCCGTCCAGAGCTACCCGAATCGAACACTCCCAACGGTAGGCGGGCTACTTTGTTACCTACTGCCTGGTGGACGTCGTGAATGAATCCAAGCGCGCCGATATAGCCGGTGCGCATGCCATAAAACTCCGTGCCCACGCCCAGCACCGCGAACACCGCCAAGGCGATGAGCCAGCCCCAAAACGACAGCCCCCACACCGGCATTCCGGTCGCCAAGGCGCTTGCTGCAGGGAGTAGCGCGAGCAGGGCAAAGCCGTGACACAGTCCTGAGACCGCACCCCACGCTTGACCAACCGAAAGGTCTCGCCACGAGGCGGGTTCCATCAAACGCTTAAAGCGTGGCAGCAATAGTTGATTCATCGTGTCATCTCCTCGCATGCACCTTGGGCAAGAAGTGCCTGATAGTGCGCATTACCCAACAACTCGTCGTGTTTACCGACCACAGCAATGCCCCCGCGTTCCATGACGACAATCTGATCCGCGCCCCTGATCGAGGCCAGTCGGTGGGCGATCACAATCACGGTTCTGCCTTTGGCAAGAGTCGAGAGAGCTTGTTGGATTTTCGATTCCGATTCCGGGTCCGCCATCGCCGTCGCCTCGTCCAGCACCAACACTGGGGCATCAACCATGAGCGCCCGGGCGATCGCGATACGGGCTGCCTGCCCGCCCGAAACGTGGGTGTCCTCCCCCAACACAGTGTCGTAACCATCTGGCAGGCTCATGATGAACTCGTCGATCTGCGCTGCTCTCGCCGCCTGCCGCACCTGATCCAAGGTTGCGTCTCGCGCGCCCAGGGCAATGTTGTTGTGGATGGTGTCGCGAATAAGCTGTGCATCTTGCAGGACGAATGCGACCGTCGAATACAACACATCCTGGGAAATGCTCTTTAGATCAACCCCGCCGATGGTGATCGTGCCAGCGTCCGGGTCATCAAAGCGGGCCATCAAACTCGCCAACGTCGACTTCCCCGCACCCGACGGGCCAACCAGCGCGGTCACCGTGCCTGCCGGAATGCTCAGGCTCACCTCGTCTAATGCCTGGGTGTCGTCATAGGCATACGACACACCCCGAATCTCGATATCATGACCGTGTGGTGTCTGTGGCGCATCGGGCTGACTCAACGCCGGTAGCTCCATGACATTCACCAGCCGTACTGCCGCTGAACCTGCGAGCTGATAAGACCAGGCGATGGTTGCGACTGCCATCAACGCTCCCGGCAGCACCAAGGCAATCAACGTCGTCGCTATCACCTCGTAGATGCTCACCCAACCGGCGTTCATCATCAACGCGCCACCGCCAAGGTTCACGATCAACAACACCGGGATCGACACCCACGAAAATGAGGCGACCGACATCGACACCAGCGGCATACACCACGCCCGGTAGAACTTAGAAAACTCGTTAGCTGCATCTAAATAGGCTTTATGTGCTTGGCCAACCTTGCCGAACGCTTTCACCACTGAGATACCGGCAACGAACTCGGCCATCGTTGCCGAAACCTGAGCAAGCTTGGTGTCCATTTCCGCGGTCTTCTCATTCATCCCACGCATCGACATGCCATACATGCCCACATAAACCGGAATCGTCGCAATCGACAGCAGAGCGAGCCGCCAATCCACCACGAACGCATAGGCCAACAAGGCGAGCGGGGAGACGATTGCGTTCAGTTTCTCGATCGGCCCGTGTGCGATCACTGTGTGCACCGTGGCCGTATCATCCTGAATGGTCTTGCGGATCTTCCCTTCGCCCTCGCGGGTAAACCACGACAGCGGAGCAGTCGACATTCGGGCGGCAATTTGCCGACGCATCTGATTACGCAACGACAGGTCAATAAAATGCGTCACGCCCAACGCAACAAAATACAAAGTCAACCGCGCCATGTAAGCAGAAACAAGGAGCATCACGATCCAGTTCACCCGCGCCGGGTCCACCCGGTCTTGCATCAGCGCAGCTCCCAGCTCCACCAAAGCCACATAGGGTGCGATAGCCAACACCCCAGAGGCGAACGTTAAGGCCTGCGCGATAAACAGTTTGCCTTTCACCGGCTGCGATAGCTGACGGATCGCGTTCTGGCCAGCGACTGATTTTTCCTTCGCCGACCCATACTCGCCTTCAACAACCCGATCCGTTGCACTTTCGTTCACGTAAGCACCATCCTTCTTAGGCATGCCTAACCTTACTATATTTCTGGGAGGTGTGTCTACTGTGCACGTCAACTGATACGAACATCACCCTTTCAGGGCAATCCTCACCTGTTCACCGGTGCGGAACACGAACCGGATCGCGTCCTCGGTGACAATGGCGTGGTCGATAAGTGCGCTCCATTGTGCGGGGTGAAACTCGCTCACAGGTTCCCCTGTCAGATCATTCAGGGTTGTGGTGATGGCGGCGTGCTTGGCGGTGTTCGCTGCGATATCTTTTTCCAGGCTTGTTCTACGTGCGAGCGTCTTACGGTAGGTAGTATCGAGTTCGGCGTACGCGGATTGGCAGGCGTCCTGGTCGAGCGCACACCGCTGGTTTTCCGCAATCAGCGCTTCGATCTGCTCGTCTTTCACCGTCGCGCTGCTGCAGGGATGTTCGTCTGTGTATTTATGGTTGCATTGCCAAACTGCGTCTTTGCATTTCGTGTTCGACGCCCACGTTTTACGCCCATACCACGCCCCACACCGAGCACATTCCAGCCGGGTGGAGAACAACCCGACTTTCGCTGACTATATGTTGCCATGCCTGGTGGCGAGTTCGTATTGCATCTGATCCCAGATACGCGGTTCGGTAATCGGCTCATGATTACCTGATACATAGTATTGGGGTACTTCGCCTTCGTTGACCTTCATCTTCTTAGTAAGGAAATCGGTGGTGAACGTCTTTTGCAACAGGGCGTCGTCCTTGTATTTTTCGTTGGACAGGATGGAGCACACTGTCGAGGTTGACCACACTTCTTTCCCGCGCGGGGTGAGAATCTTGCGGGCAGCGAGCTCGGTTTTAATCTCACTGATCGCTATCCCATCAAGGAACAGCTGGTAGATCAACCGCACGGTCGGAGCCTGCGTCTCGTCGATGACGAGGCTTCCACCCTCGCCTTTCTTATATCCGAGTAGCACCAATTACCCATAATCCCCACGCCGACTCCCGTTTCGAAGGAGTCGGCGCGGGGGCTTTTGCGTGGGTATGGAGCTGATTCAGGGGCGCAACCTAAGCCGACGGCGACGACGACGGCGACGGCGACGGTGCAGTGTATCTCAGCCACCGCAACACTGCTTTAACACGACGGTTGCTATCCTCCGGCTGGAAGCCGAGCTTTAAAAACACATTCGCCACATGCTTACTCACTGCACCAGCGGTCAGCACCAGGCGCTTTTCCATTTCCTTATTACTAAGCCCCTGCGCCATCAGGTCGAGCACTTCGCGCTCGCGCGGGGTCAGCGCGGCGATGCCGTCCTGCTTTGCAGTAAGCAGCGTTGCGACCACTTCAGGGTCAACCACGGTACCACCACCACGCACTTCTTCCAGTGCTGCGACGAAGTGGTCGACATCCGAGACGCGTTCCTTAAGCAGGTACCCAAAGCCACCATGCTGCAGCAGGCGATCCAGATAACTGGCCGCTACGTATTGACTGAGCACCACAACCGGCTGGTCAGGGTTGTCCTGGCGAAGTGTGGAGACCGCGAGCAGTCCGTCGTCACGCATGTTCGGCGGCATCCGGACATCGGTGACGATGACATCGAACGCTTGCCCTTCGGCGGTGGCGAGCAGCTGATCCGCATCGCCGACGGCGACGACCTCGTGCCCCAGCGCCCGCAGCAGGCCGGTTAGCCCCTCGCGCAGGAGTACGGAGTCCTCTGCCAGCAGTATTTTCATCGTGTCCTTCCTTGGCGAACGGGCAGTTCCAACCGCAATTCGGCACCACCGTCGGCGTTGGTGAGCGACACGGTGCCACCGAGCGCTGCCGCCCGTTCCCGCAGGCCTGCAATGCCGGTTCCATCGTCATGCTTTACGAGGTCTACAGCGTCCGCCCCCGATGGTGCTTCCAGGCCTACGCCATTGTCGCGCACGGTGACCGTAAGCGTACCGAGATGGGACACGAGCGCCTTCTTTGGAGCCTGAACCGCAAGAGTGATCTCGGCGCTGTCGGCGTGACCATGTTTGGTGGCATTGGTCAACGCTTCCGCTGCACAGTGGTACGCCAGCAACGCTGTGGTCTCATCGAGCGGGCCGAAGTCGGAGACACCATCTTCATGGACGGCTACCTGCATTCCGGAGTGCGCGGCCAGTTCCTCCACTGCTGCCACCAGACCGTTTTCAAACAGTACCGGCGGAGCAATGCCAAGCACCACCGAGCGCAGCTGTGCAAGCGCCTGCGTTGCATTGTTATCGGCGGCGGTGAGCGCCTCGGCTACCTCTTCTTCAGTCTTACCCATGCGAGCAGCGGCAATGTTGAGTTTCAAGGCGGTCAGGTGTTGCTGAGGGCCGTCGTGAAGCTCGCGTTCGATGCGGCGGCGCTCGCCTGAGAAGGAGTCAATGAGCACGTCGCGGGATTGGGTAACTTCTTCGCTGGATGGTGCGAGGATGACGCGGGAGAGCCAAATGGACAGCAGGCCGGCACCGAAGTTGATGGCGATGGTCAGCGCCAAAAAGAGGATGGCGAAAACCCAGGCAACAGCAATTTTCTGTGTTGGGTCCGTCAGAGTCCAGCTGAAAAACTGCACTTCATCAACCAGGAAAGGTGCAGCGAAGAGCACACCGACAGTGAAGCCGCCGCCGACCCACGCTGTGAAGGTGACAAAGCCAATGGCCAACTGGACGAGCAAGTTGACGAAGTTGCGGATGTCGAACCAACGATTGGTCACGCGGTTGGCAATCGGGGTGCCGGACCACGATGCCACCCAGCGAGAGAGCCAGTCGGCACCTCGGCCGATGAGCGGAATCCACGGCAGAAGCACAACAGAGGCAATCAAACCCGGAATGAACAGCAGTCCGAGAATAAAACTCCAGGCCAGCGCGATTAAATTCTTTTTCTTTGTCATAGGTTCAAAGCTAAGTTGGCCCGGGTTCAAATGCAGTGGAGCTAACTCCCCTAAATTCAGTCGAGCTGAATACGCCCCGGCTTCTTTTCACCGATACCTCGGTCGGCCAGTTCGTCATCAATGTACGTTGGCCGACCGACAGCCAGCCCAAGCACTGCAAGCACGACCGTAGTACCAAGCAGTACGACCAGAATAGGTGTCCACGTTTCCGTCGTTCCAGCGGCCACACCCACCAGGAATGGCCCGACTGCGGAGAAAATGTAGCCGATTGGCTGCACGAAGCCGGACAGCCGCGCGGTCAGCTCATGGCTGCGCGTGCGGCCCGGAATCAGCGCGATAGCCATGGGGAAACAAAAACCACCCACGCCCAGCAGGAACGCAGCCCCAATCGCGTATCCAACACCAGTTTCCGCCGCTCCCCGCTGGTCGATCAGAATCATCAACGCGTACCCGAGGAAGAAAAGGCAGCCGAGACCAAAGGCGACGTAGGACATGGTGCGGAGCCGTGCAATCAGCGGTGGCATCAGCAGACCGCCGATGATGCCCAGCCCTTGAACAATCATGGATGCCGCGGTAGCTACGCTGACGCTGATGCCTGCGTCGATAAGCATTTTCGGCATCCAGCCCATCAGCACGTAAGCGTTCATCGACTGCACGCCGAAGAAAACTGCCAGCGCAATGGCTGTCGGAGACTTCCAGATTGGCGTGTTTGCCGAGGAGCTGACCGAGGCCTTCGGATAGTCGAATCCGATGCGCGCACGCAGCGGCAACCACACAACGAGCTGAACAAAGGCGGTGATCGCCCATACGGCAATCGCCCAGCGCCACATATCGACGCCACCTGTGGACGCTTCGGGTGAATCGCTAATCAAAAACGCCGTCGCCGGCCCCAGTCCGCCCCCGAGGGCGAGCATGCTCGAGTACAACATCATCAGCACGACGGCATGACGGCCGCCATGCACCTTGATCCACGCAGGTAGCAGTACATTTCCCAGCGCAATACCCGCAACCGACAACGCCGTAAACAGAAGGAATAGCCAGATGCTGCTCACCCACGGGCGCACCGCAAGGCCGACGAATAGCAACGTCGCAGACAGTGTGAGTGCACCGCTTAAGCCCATTCGCTTGCCGACGGAAACCGCGGACAACCCAATCGCGAAAAATGCGAGCCCCGGAATCGCCGTAATCAGACCACCAAAGGCGGAGGAAGCGCCAAGGTCGGATAGGAGCTGATCAAGCACCGGACCAATTGACGCGATACTCGGGCGCAAATTCAGCGCCGCGACGATTACGGCGATAACAAGAACGGGAACGCTGAGCGCGATGGCATTCTTCGAGGACCCAGCAGCCTTTGGCTGTGGTTGCCCTGGTTTTTCTTCTATCGCCATAACAATGGACGTTACCGCTTCCTGCTAATGACTCTCTAGCCGACCCGAGCCCGCTGGTTCGGGGAAGCTTAAAAAACTAGCGTGCTGAATGTTGCTGTTGTCCTATCCTGGACTACAACGACATCTCTTTTTCTTTATCTATTGACAGTCTTTCGGCTATCTCTGACGTAAGGATTGAACTCAAAAATGGTTGAACCGATTTCTGATTCCATGCTCATTGCCTACGACGGCTCCGACGAAGCCAAGCGGGCGCTGGCCTATGCCGGAAAACTGCTGCGCGTTAAGAAGGCCTACATTCTGACTGCCTGGGAACCCCTGCAGCGCGCTGCAGCGCGCACTGCTGGCGCCTCTGGCATGATGCAGCCCGACTGGGATGCCACGACTGAAGACGGCGATCCGGCTCACGACGAGGCCGTCCGTATTTGCCGTGAGGGTGTACAGATTGCCGCTGAGGCCGGCTTCGTCGCGGAGCCCTACTTGGTAGAGACTGAAACTACTATCTGGTCGGCCATCGTCGATGCAGCTCACGACCTCGATGCGGGCGTGATTATCTCCGGCACTCGCGGTGTGACTGGCTTGCGTGGTCTGTTTACCGCCTCGACCTCTGACGCGTTGCTGAAGAATGCTGGCCGCCCGGTCCTCGTCGTTCCCGGGGAAAAGGAATAATTTCTAGAAAATTTTTAAAAACTTACTTAGCTGATAGAAAATGGGTTAATCTCTCAACTAAGAAACTCAATGACCGCTGAAACCACCCAAAATTCAAGGCAGGGAGAGATTCCCAGCTGTTTCACTGGTTTACAGATGTCACAGAGTGTAGTTTTATAAACAGTATTGACTTAATGCACACGAGGAGTCCTCAACATGGCATACGAAACTGATTCCGAGCAGCGTCGTAGCGTTGGCCCTGCCCTGGCCTCGGCGCTCATTGGCGCCCTTCTCGGTGGTGCCGCTATCTTCGGCATCGGCCAGGCTCTGACCGAAGACCGAATTCCGGAAGCACAGGCTGTTTCCACCGATGACGCTCTGCTTGGCGGTGTCGAGTACGGTCAGCGTTAAGTCTTTAACGCTAACCCTCCTTTAACGCTATGCCCACCTTTGTTCGAGCGCGTAAGCGCGTGCTTGTACCTTGGTGGGTTTTGCTGTGCCTGCTGGCATTCATCCAGTCCCCCGGCAAGACTGTCGCTGACACAAAGCACGACCTGACAGAAGACCCCATCGGGTTTTTGTCCGCCTCGCTCAACATGTGGTCAGACACCATGCCGCTGGGACAGCTTCAAAACCAGGCATATGGCTATCTCTTTCCACAGGGCGCATTCTTCGCCCTGTTCAGTTTGCTGCCCGATGTATTAGCGCCCGGCTGGATCATCCAGGCGCTGTGGTGGAGTCTTACTCTCTGCTTGGCTTTTACCGGCGCATATCGCGTGGCCGAAGCTATAGGCGTCGGCACGCATACCTCTCGCGTACTGGCGGCGTTGTTGTACTCGTTGTCGCCGCGGGTGATTACGACGTTGGGCGCGATTTCGTCCGAGACCTGGCCCGTAGCGCTGGCACCGTGGATTCTGCTTCCGCTCCTGCGGGTCGCGGCCCGGCGCGAGGAACTGCCCTGGCGCGCGACTGCCCGCGCCGTATTGCTGTCCGGTCTAGCGGTACTGTGCACTGGCGCGGTCAATGCGGTCAGTACAGCGGCGGCTTGCATCCCCGCAGGTCTAATGCTGCTCTTCTTCGCTTTTACGGGGCCTCGCCGCGGGCGTGCGTGGGCGATGCTCGGCGGTTGGCTGGCTGCGTGTGCAGCGGTCAGCATGTGGTGGATCGTGCCGCTACTACTGCTGGGCAAGTACTCGCCACCGTTTACGGACTACATTGAGTCCTCCGGCGTGACCACTCGTTGGTTGAGTCTCGGCGAGACGCTCCGCGGTTCCACCTCGTGGACCCCGTTTGTCTCTTTTGAGCGAGTGGGCGGAAATGCGCTGGTCGCGGAGCCCATTCTCATTTACGCCACTCTGGCTGTGGCGGCGATTGGCCTGCTTGGCTTGGTCATGCGCTCACTGCCGCTGCGTCGAATGTGGCTGATGATGCTGCTCATCGGGCTTGTCATCGTGGCGGCCTGGACGGAGCCATTCGGGCTGGTGTGGGAATCGGCTCGAGAGGTGCTGGATTCCACGCTCGCAGCAGTACGCAATCTGCACAAATTCGACACTATTGTGCGCCTGCCGCTTGTTATCGGCTTCGCGCATGCGACAGCCCAGCTGCCATGGCCGTGGCGAGAGCCGGCGAGCGAGCACACGAACGAGCGCGCTGACCAGTCGCCGAGCGATTCAGCAGCCACTGGCTGGCAGCAGTGGCTGCACCCTGAGAAGCACCCGCGCGCTATCGCATCGATGCTGGTTCTGGTGGTTATCGCCAGTGCCACCGCACCTGCGTGGAGCGCACGCCTCGCTCCGGCAGGCGGTTTTTCCGAGGTTCCGGGCTACTGGCACGAAGCGGCCGACTGGCTGAATGAGCAGGGCGAGGACACCCGCACGCTGGTGATGCCGTCATCTCCGTTTGCTGATCAGACATGGGGCAATACTCGCGACGAACCGCTCCAGCCGCTTGCCGACGTGCCCTGGGCCGTCCGCGATACCGTGCCGCTAGTGCCCCCAGAGGCGATTCGCGGCCTCGATGGTCTGCGCAATTCGCTGACTCGGGGCCGTGAGGTACCGGCACTGGATGCCACCCTGCGCAACAATGGCATCGGCTATGTGCTGGTCCGCCACGACTTGAGAGTTACCTCGAGAGGCGATTCACTGCGCGCCATCACCTCCACGCTGCAGGACTCCCCGACCATGGAAAACGTGGCGGAGTTCACGGACGAGGACGGCCATACCGCTATCCAGATTTGGGGCGCGGGCCCGAAGGAGCTGCGCAATCACGCCCTTTCGCCGCGGTTTGTGGACACTACACAGGTGCCGCTGGTCGCCGGTGGTCCTGAAGTGCTCCCGCGGCTTGATGAGGTCGATTCCGATGCCCCGGTGCGCATCCTGTCAGGCAAGAACGCCGGCACTGTCACCGACACTCCCGCCCGCCGCGGCCGCAACTATGGTGAAGTCGTCGGAGCGGAGTCGGCAATCCTGGCCGAAGACGAGGACTCATATGTCCGCAACCTCGTTCCGGACTACCCCGTCGCGGGACTGCCGCTAACACAGACAGCAACGGGTCGCGCCACAATTGAGGTTTCATCGTCGGCCTCTGAGCCATACAACGTCGGTGGTGCATCGGCTGACCACTCGGTCAACGCAATGCTCGACGGCGACACCTCCACCTGGTGGGAACCCCTGGCGGGCAAGAGTCAGGCTGAGTGGGTCAAGCTGTCGTGGAAGGAACCGACCGATAACGCAGTGCTCAGCCTGACCGGTGCTCGCGTTCCAGTGCAACTGCGCATCCAGACCGATACAGCTTCCAGCTCCGTACAGTTGGTCCCGGGTGAGACGACCCGCATTCCGCTGCCCGGCGGCAAGACCACATCTGTGCTCATCACAGCAAAGATTGCTCCTGTGGGGTTTGCTATCTCCGAGCTAGGACTGGTGATTCCAAAGCGGGACACTGGCTTCGACGCATTCGAATCCAGCAACCCCGATTCCGATGAAGAAGCGGAACTTTCCGCCGAGGATATAGCGGAGGACCTCACGCCGGTTCGTGTCCCGGTGGTACCGAATTCCTCGTCGCTGGCTCAGCGTTGGGTCTTTGGCCAGGAGATTCACGAGGGCACGCTGGTGCGCCTGTTCACCGTTCCGAAGCCGGTAAAGGTGAAGGTCGATGCTGATACCTGCCGCAGCAGCATCGGAGACCCGTGGGCCAGCCTCCAGCGCGGTGACGGTTCTGATCACCGCGGGCTGACCTGTGGTGAAGAGATTGAGCTCTCGCCGGGGCCATGGCGCATCGATGCCAAGTCCGATTGGGTATCGCTCACCTCGACTGACTACTTCGCGCCGTCAGCTGAGCAGCAGAAAGTGACGCCAATCGATCTGAGTGGCACCATCGATGCTAGCGACCACGATCGCATCGTGTGGTTGCCCATCTCCGTCAATGCCGGCCACGAGCTGCGAGTCGGAGGTGCCGCCATGAAGCCGGTAACGGTCTCTGGTTGGCAGCAGGGTTGGACGATTCCGGCCGGTATTGGTGGTGCGGTCGAGCTGACCTACCCACCGCAGCAGACCTGGCGTACTGGCATCCTCGCAGGCGGCGCACTCGCAACCGTGTACGCACTGGTCACTGTGGGGCTGGCTTTCGCTTGGCGACGCTTCGCTCTCACCTCCCCGATTCCCGCATCTTCGCTGGGCAATGATCTGCCGCGGGCGGCTATTGGCATTGCTGCTGCCGCGACAGTGACACTGGTATCCAGCTGGCCTGGCGTGGTCATTGCCCTCGTGGTGGTTGCCGCTACCCTTGGTGGGGCTTTCTGGGCACGGAAGCGTGGGGACTTCGTCAAGCCATGGCTGAACGTGCGAAACGCCCTAATTGTGACACTTGCTGCGACGATGTCGACTGCGGGCTTGGTGCTGGCGGCGAACCCGTGGCCGAAGGATGACTACGCCGGTGCCGACTGGCCGCTTCAGTTACTGGTGACGGCGGCGCTGACAATCGTGGCGTGCTGCTCGGTGCTTTCCGGTGGCGGTGCTGATGACGGCACCGACAGCGACATCAAGAACACCGACAACACCGCTGATTAAGAGCCGTTAGCGGTTGACCCAGACGCGTGCGAAGAAGCGGCGGGCAGGTTCCTCGACGAGCGCGTAGGAAGCGGCGGCCACTGAAATCGACAGTGCGACCGTAACAATGGTGACACTGAGCAGATGGCCGGTAAATAGCTTCACACCAAGCAGCGGGAATGCGATGGAGAGCATCGCCACATGCCAGAGGAAGATGCCGTACGACCAGCGCCCCAGCGCCTGCATGATGGGGTGTTCGAGGAAGCGCGACTCCGGCGCCATCGTCCAGGGGCCGATGATGGCGGCACCGAAGACCAGCCCGCACAGCTGACGGCGAGTGAATTCCCAGTTGGTGAGCTCGACTAGCCCTTCGGGCCCCAGGTAGGAAGCCAGGACCAGCGCACCAACGGCGATCGCCAGCCACAGTGGGCGGCGGTGAGCCCAGCGCTGCATGGTTTCCACCCTCGCGCGGGCAGCATCGGTATCGACGCCCTGGAGCGATTCCAGCTCGGCGAGAATCATGCCAGCTGCGAACCAGGAAAAGTATGCAATCGGCTGAATATGCGGGTTAACGCCTTCTGGGTACGGCAGTGGCAGGTAGGGCCAGCCGAAGCTCAAGATTGCGAGCAGGGAAATTGTCACTATGCGGCGCCCCTGCTGGCGATGTGGGTCCAACCGGCTAAGCCCGATGGCAAACAGCGGCAGCGCGATGTAGAACGCGACCTCCACCGACAATGACCACAGGTGCGTCAATCCCCCGTGCAGAGAGCCGGAGAAATACACCTGTGTCAGCGTCAGGTTTGTCAGCCAAATCTTGAGATCCGCGCCACGCCCCACCGGCAGTGCGATGAGCACAATAAGCACCAGCACCCAGTACGCAGGCATAATGCGCGCGACGCGCTTCTTGTAGTACTTCGCCCAGCTCTTCTTCCGTCCGCCGTCGGCATCGGCCAATGCTTTACGACGGGGGATTCCGCCATAACCCGAGCGGTGAGAACGCCACAACAGGAATCCGGACAGCACGAAGAAAACGGCCACGAAGAAGTCGAAGCGGCCGAGGATACGCTCCCACAGGGCTCCCACATCATGGCCGGTCTGGAATGCGACGTGCGTACCGATGATGCCCATCGAAGCCACAGCCCGCAGCCCCTCCAGCGAGGGCAGGAAGCCTGGGCGGAATGTGGTGGCAGTGCTCGATACAGTGCTGGGTGCAGTGCTCGGCGTAGAGTTCGGCACAGAGCTCGACGCTGTGTCTTGCCCAGCGTTCGGCGCTGCCGCAAATGCCTTGGACGTCATAGTACTTTCTTACACGGATACCGGAATGAGTAAAATTACTTGTATTCTATTATGAAATAAGTCCTGTTCAGGCCGGTTTTTCCAAAACTCTTTTGTTTTCCCGACAAGTTATTTTTAAAAAACACACCACATAACTTCTAACTTCCTGCTAGGTTTTGCAGCAGAAAGTTACGTACAGTTAAAGGACTATCCGCTGATGAAGAGAACTCTCGGACATGCACTGATTATCATCGGTGCTGCATTGATTGTCATTGCCGTCCTTCTGCCAACCTTCCTGGTGCCTCGCCTCCGGGTCATCCCACTTGACACTGTGAGCGACACCATCACGGAGGTGCGCGACGGCACCCTGTTGGACTCCAGCCAGCTGGGCAAGAATGAGCCAACGCCAAACCGCAAGAATGACCCGCGTTGCAAGGCAGAGACGGACGAAGAGAAGCGCGACCTCCCGGTCCACTGCTTCATCAACGACAAGACTCCGATGCAGTCGAAGCGCCACGTTGAGATTGAGGAGCCGGCTGACGAGAAGATCGCAACTCTCCAGGTCGGTACCACCCTGCTGCGCGATGACCGCGAAGAGCCGAAGAACCTCATCAATGCGACCCTCGACCGCATCACTGTTGACCGCAGTACTGCGTACCCGGTAGATGACCCGATCTCCAGCGTTGCTATTAACGCACCCCAGGGTGGCTCGGACACCAAGCCGCCGACGTTCACCCGTCCGGGCATCCAGTACCAGTTCCCGTTTGGTGCTGAGAAGAAGTCCTACCCGTACTACGACGTCCAGGCGATGCGTAACTTCGAGATTGACTTCGTCGGTGAGGAAACTCAGGATGGCGTCAAGGTCTACAAGTACTCCATGACCATTCCGCCGCAGAACCTCTACGAGTCCCTGACCGAGCACTTCACTCGCGACGGCCGCAAGCTCACCGAGGCTGACAAGTCCTCGCTGGCTTCCATGCGCCTGAGCTTCCCGGCTCACAAGTGGGGCCTGGAGGGTGACGACGACGTCGAGTTGGATCGTTACTACACCAACGTCCGTACTGTTCGCGTCGAGCCAACCTCTGGCGTGATCGTCAACGGTACTGAAGAGATGTTCATGTTCTACGCCAAGGATCAGAAGGAAGCGGAAGAAATTGCTTCCAAGGCTGGCCGTGAGAAGGAAGCCAAGGAGCAGAACCGCACCGCGATGAAGTACACCGCTCAGTGGGACGAAGGCTCCAAGGGCCGTCAGATGGACCGTGCTAAGGAAGCCCGTAAGTCGCTGACTATCGGTGGCACTGTCGCACCGTGGATCCTCGGTATCCTCGGCCTGGTTCTCATCGTGATTGGCTTCCGCATTCGCAGCAAGTCTGCTTAAGGGACCAAGCCACGAGGCCCTTAAGATGCCTCAGGCACTCGCTTAGCTCGAGTTTCACTGAGGAAATCTAAAAATAATTTAATATAGGGCACGTGACACAACGTTTCCGCACTACTCTGACCCAGTCGGCTCGCTCTCATTCGGAGCGAGTCGCCTGGGTTTTTGTGTTGTCGTGGATTCTCTTGCTGACCGCTGCCGTGTGCTGGCCGCTCTTTGTCCCACACAAGACACCGGCTGAGGGTCGCTTTGGGGCACCGATGTTTCTGCTGCGCGACATGGTCATCCCCAATCACCCACCGCTTACCGACGCGGCCCTGGGACTCGGCCCCGCTGCGGCACGAGCTGTTCCGCAGGACACCGCACTGTGGGCACTGGGCTACTTTGTGGATGCCAGCCATTGGGTGCGCTTCGCCATGGTCGGCGCCTGTTTGATTGGTGGTCTTGCAGCTGCTGAGCTCGCCCGCAGGTTCACTCGCCACGACTCTGGCACTACTGGCGTATCCGGTGCCGGCCTTATCCCCATGACTCCGAGCTTGGCCAGTCAGCTGATCGCACCGACGATGCTGCTCTGGAACCCGTTCGTCGTCGAGCGCTTACTCCAGGGACAGTGGTCACTGGTCATCGCCGTATTGTTACTTCCGGCAGTTGTTCTGGCAACACAGATGGGTAGTGCTTTGTGGCGCACCAGTGCCATTGCCGCTGCGGGCCTCACACCGACCGGTGCCCTTTTAGCTGGTATCACCGGCATTGCTGCCGCCCGCAATAACCGCGACCGCGCTAGGATTGCGGCCGCAACAGTGGCGGTCAGTTCACCGTGGCTGGTGGCATCTTTGCTGAACCCGAGTGCAGCTGGGTCCTCCGATGTTGCTGGCGCTGCCGCATTTGCGGCCCGAGCAGAGGCTCACGTCGGCACGCTCGGCAGCCTGTTGGGGCTGGGCGGTATCTGGAATAAGCAGGCTGTGCCGCTAACTCGCGAGGCTGGTTTTTCGGCGATCATGGTGCTGGCACTCCTGGTGCTTATGGGGCTGGGATTCCGTCGTGTCTGGCATTCGCAGGAGCGCTGGCGGGGGCTGATTATCACCGGCGCCGTGAGCATTGTGCTCGTCGCTCTCGCCGCAACAACGCCGGGCATTTTGATGATGGGTTGGGCGCTCGAGCACATCCCGGGGGCGGGTCTGCTTCGTGATGCGCAGAAGTGGATCGCGCTCGCTGTCCCCGCCTATGTCATCCTCGCCGCCAGCGGTGCGGAGTACCTGGCACGCCGCGCGCGCAGTGCCACCGCCAATATCGGCCAGTGGTTGGCTACTGGCGTCAGCGCGCTCATCATCATTGCCGCTGTCCCCACGCTGCCCGCCGATGTCGCTCCACTACGCCCCGTTCCGTCATGGGAGGGCTGGTCGGCGGTTTCCGGTGTCGTCGCGCTTGACGACGATCGCGTTGCGGTTCTGCCTGCCGGTTCTTACCGCATCATTGATGGGCGCCCTGTCCTCGACCCGGCTACGAAGATTTTGCCCGCTCCGGTGGTGAGCTCCGGCGAATTGATCGTCTCTGGGCAGTCGGTGTCTGGCGAGGGAGCCACAACCGTTGAGCGTACGCTGCTCGGCGGTGCGAAGAGGCAGGAGGAGCTTACGTCTGCGCTCCAGAGCCTTCGGGACCAGGGCGTTGGCTGGGTCCTAGTGGAGAATTCGCCCGGCAACTTCGGCGATTCAGCTGACATTGTGGCAGCGCTAGATCCCGTCTATGAAACACCTGACCTGCAGCTATACCATGTCCCCGGCGTTATCGATCCGACCACAGAACCAAGCCAGGGGGCCTATGCAGCTGCGTGGATAGCCTTTGGAATCTGGACTCTTTGCCTGCTCGCTGGGCTACTGGCGGGACTACTGGCTGGAGTAAAGGAAGCGCTACTGCCCCGCCGCAGGTAGCAGCTTGTCCAGAGTTGGGTTTTCCAAGACATTCAGAACTGCCTCGCCAGTTTTATCCCAACCGAATTCCGCAGCACGCGCGACGCAGGCCTTGGACATGGCGCGATGCAGTTCGCCGTTATCGAGAATCTGTCGTGTCTTGGTAATTAGGTCCGCTTCATCGCTGGCCAGCAGGCCAGTTTCACCGTCGTTGACCGAATCGCGCAATCCCGCCGAGGAACGGTAACCGACCGTCGGCACGCCGTGCTGCGCCGATTCGATGACGGCGAGCCCCCAGCCCTCCTTGCGCGAAGGCATCAGATGCAGACATGCCTTGGAGAGGATGCGGTGTTTATCCGCCTCTGTGACCTGCCCGTGGAAGACCACGTGATCCGAAACGCCCTTGTCACGGGCGTATTCCACGAGGTTGTCGTGCCACCACCCCGAGCCAATAACATCGAGAATCGCACCTGGACGATCCTGCACAAGATCTGCGAGCACATCGATGGCGTGCTCAATCTGCTTATGCGGGACCAATCGCGACAGCGTCACCAGATGCGGTGCCGGACCGTCGCACTCGGATAGGTCTGCCATGATTTCGGTCGACTGCAATTCCTCCGGAATCGGGTCCACACCATTGCGAATCACCGCGATGCGCCCCGGCGACACTCCGAGTTCTACCAGTTCAGCGGCACTTGGTTCGGAAACGGTGATGTAGCGGCTGCGGCGGTGAATCATCGGCGACAGACGCGACTCGATGAACCACCCCAGCTGGCTAATAATCGGCCCCGCCACTGGCCACTGTTCACGGTGGCAGTGATGTGTCAGGAGCACCGTCGGTGCGCCGGAGAAAATCCGCGCGAAAAAGGGGACACCGTTTTGGGTATCGACCACGACATCCGGCTTTCCGCCGAGCGCCTTGGCAATTGGCCCCACGCCAAATCGCGCGCCCAACATCGCGGTCCAGGAGCGCACGTAGACGGAGAAGTTTCCACCAGCGCGGGAGAAAGTCACGCCGTCACGACGCGAAAGGGCCGGTGCGCCTGGGTAACTGGCCGTGCGGAACACCACAGTGTGGCCTTGGTCGGCAAGGTAACCTGCGACGCGCTCCAAATAGCGCTCACTACCTCCACCTTCGGGATGACCAGTGTCGCGCCAACACAACAATAAGATTTTCATAACAATATGAGCCTAACGCTCGGCGCGGCTTTCGTTGCCGCTTTAGCTCAAATCCATACTCCCAAACCCAACCAGTCCATTAGATTGTTTGACGTGACCAGCTTTCGCTTTCCCGCTTTTATCGTCCCGCCCGCTCTGAAAGAGCTGCGCAGCTTTGCTACGCTGTCGCGCTCATTCGGTCTGCTCAACGACTTCAAATACGAGCAAACCGATCCCGATATCTTCTACGGACACCTTGCCGAGGACACCATCGGCCTCCTAGAAGGCATCGCGGCTGGCGCGGATGGTTCAGTGGGCGCGGTGGATGCGACGGGCACCGCTGGTACGGCGGAGTCGCCGGGCGCAGGGGGCACGTCGTCAAGCGTTACGACGAATACCGCACTGCGTGGCAAGCGCATCCTTGATGTCGGCGGCGGCCCGGGGTACTTTGGCCGAGCATTTGCCCAGCGTGGCGTGGAATATTACACCTGTGAACCAGATGTGGGCGAGATGGCGGCGGCGGGTATCAAGCTGGAGTCGTCGGTACGCGGATCGGGGCTGGAACTGCCGTTTCGCGATGATGCTTTTGACCTGACATACTCATCGAACGTTGCCGAGCACGTGCCCGAGCCATGGACGATGGGCGAGGAAATGCTGCGCGTAACCAAGCCGGGCGGGCTGGTCGTCTACTCCTACACCATTTGGTACGGCCCATTCGGTGGTCACGAGATGGGGATGACGCACTACCTGGGTGGCGACCGCGCGCGGCGCATGTATGAGAAGAAGCACGGCAAGCGGCCGAAGAACTACTTTGGCGAGTCCCTGTTCAAGGTCGGTTGCGGTGAAGGTTTGAAGTGGGCGCACGCTGCCGCGGAGGCCGGCGACTGTGAACTGCTGGCCGCGTTTCCGCGTTACCACCCGTGGTGGGCCTGGTGGATGGTTCACGTGCCGGGGCTACGTGAGTTCGCGGTGTCGAACCTGGTGCTGGTGCTGCGGAAGCGGTAGGGGCGTTGGGCGTTGAGCCGAACTACAGGATGGACATCTAGGCAGCACATCAAAACTACTTATGTAATTACCCCCGGTTTCTCCCATAACCGCAGGTAAATGACTGCAACGGATCACCTTTCTCCCCAGTACCCCTCAAATCACCCCCGGCAATCCGGCATTCGTTATAGAGTGACGCACGACACTTTACGACGAATCTGTGAGGTAAAAACACATGACTTCCGCCACCATTCAGCCGGGCGGCGAGGCCTTCATCTACGAGGCAATTCGCACCCCGCGCGGCAAGGGCAAGAAGGACGGCTCCCTCCACGAGGTACGCCCGGTATCACTTCTCGTCGGCCTCATCGACGAAATTCGCAACCGCTTCCCGGAGCTGGATGAAGAACGCATCAGCGACCTCATCGTTGGCTGCGTCAGCCCGGTCGGCGACCAGGGTGCGGACATTGCCCGCACCGCAGCACTCACCGCAGGTCTGCCGTACCGCACCGGCGGTGTCCAGATCAACCGCTTCTGCGCTTCGGGCCTCTCAGCCATCAACTTGGCTGCTCAGAAGGTCCGCTCCGGCATGGACGAGCTCGTCCTCGCCGGTGGCGTCGAGTCCATGTCCCGCGTGCCAATGATGTCCGACGGCGGCGCAATGGCAATGGATGCACAGGTCTCGTTCGCAACTGACTTCGTCCCGCAGGGTATCTCCGCTGACCTGATTGCATCACTTGACGGCTTTGACCGCGAGTCCCTCGACGAAATGGCAGCACTCTCCCACGCCCGTGCCGCAAAGGCATGGTCCGAGGGCCGCTTCGACCGCTCCGTTGTCCCAGTCAAGGACGCTAACGGTCTGACCATCCTCGACCGCGATGAGACCATCCGCGAAGGCGTCTCCGCAGAGTCCCTCTCCGGCCTGCGCGCAGCCTTCACCATGATGGGTGAGCAGGGTGGCTTCGACGCAGTTGCACTGAAGAAGTACCCGCAGCTCGAGCGCATCAACCACGTCCACCACGCAGGTAACTCCTCCGGCATCGTCGACGGCGCTGCATTGACCCTGGTTGGTTCTGAGAAGGCCGGCGCAGACATGGGTCTGACCCCACGCGCACGCGTTGTCGCCACCGCCGTCAATGGTGTCGAGCCGACCATCATGCTCACCGGTATCGAGCCGGCTGTCCGCGAGGCACTGGCCAAGGCCAACCTGACCGTCGACGATATCGACGTCTGGGAAATCAACGAGGCGTTTGCCGCCGTCGTCAAGCATGCCCAGCAGAACCTGGGCATCGACTACGACAAGCTCAACATCAACGGTGGCGCAATGGCCATGGGTCACCCGCTGGGTGCAACCGGTGCCATGATCACCGGCGCCGCAATCGACGAGCTGCACCGCACCGGTGGCCGTTACGCTCTCATCTCGCTCTGCGTGGCTGGCGGCATGGGTGTTGCAACCATCATCGAGCGCGTCTAAAGCAAACCGGAACGAAACTCACAGCGACAATTACCGCGGTCACACCGCGATAACCACAAAGGACTGACTGATTTATGAGCACAGATAACATGTTCCGGTGGGATCAGGACGACGCCGGAATCGTCACCCTCACCATGGATGACCCGAATGCGCCGGTCAACACCATGAACAAGACTTTCCAGGACGACATCCGCGCCACCGTGGAGCGCCTGGAAAACGAAATTGGCGACGGCTCTGAGACCTCCATCAAAGGCATCATCATCACCTCTGCGAAGAAGACTTTCTTCGCAGGTGGCGACATCAAGCAGATGTCCAAGGCCGCTGAGGACGATGCAGCTGACATGTTCAACATGGTCGAGGATATGAAGGCCTCTCTGCGTCGCCTGGAGAAGCTCCCGGTGCCGATTGTTGCCGCCATCAACGGCGCAGCATTGGGCGGCGGCCTCGAGGTCGCGCTGGCTGCTAACCACCGCGTTGCTGCCGATGCCCACGGTTCCAAGATTGGCCTGCCAGAGGTCACCCTCGGCCTCCTGCCGGGCGGCGGCGGTGTCTCCCGCGTCGTTCGCATGCTGGGCATTCAGGACGCGCTGATGAAGGTCATTCTGACCGGCGCGCAGATGAACCCGGGCAAGGCCCTCGCAGCTGGCCTCGTTGACGAGGTTGTTGCCCCGGAGAAGCTCATTGACACTGCTCGCGCATGGCTGACCAGCGAAGATGCCAAGGCCGCACAGCCATGGGATGAGAAGGGCTTCAAGATTCCGGGTGGCGACCCGAAGACTCCTAAGTTCGCAATGAACCTGCCGTCCTTCCCGGCAAACCTGACCAAGCAGCTCAAGGGCTCCCCGATGAAGGCTCCGCGCCTTGCGATGCAGGCTGCCATCGAGGGCTCTCAAGTCGACATCGACACCGCACTGCGTGTCGAGTCCCGCTACTTCACCGAGCTGGTCACCGGCACTCAGTCGAAGAACATGATGCAGGCGTTCTTCTTCGACCTCAATCACGCTCAGGGCGGCGGCTCCCGTCCGCTGCAGGCTGATGGCACCCCGTACCCGAAGCGCGAGTTCAAGAAGGTTGCCGTCGTTGGCGCCGGCATGATGGGCGCAGGTATTGCATACGTTTGCGCGAAGGCTGGCATGGAAGTTGTCCTGAAGGACATTTCCCTGGAGAACGCCGAGCGCGGCAAGGCCTACTCCGAGGGGCTGGAGGCCAAGGCTCTCAAGCGCGGTCGCACCACTGAGGAGAAGTCCGCAGCACTGCTGAACCGCATCAAGCCGACCGAGTCCTACGACGATCTGTCCGATGTCGACCTGGTCATCGAGGCCGTCTTCGAGAACACCGACCTCAAGCACAAGGTTCACGCCGAAATCGAGGCCGCGGTTCCGGAGACCTGCATCCTGGGCTCCAACACCTCCACCCTTCCGATCACCGAGCTGGCTTCCCACGTCAAGCGTGAGAAGGACTTCATCGGCCTGCACTTCTTCTCCCCGGTGGACAAGATGCAGCTAATCGAAATCATCTCCGGCGACAACACCGACCCGGCAATCCTCGCCGCTTCGCTGGACTTCGCTGTTGCAATCCGCAAGATTCCGATTGTCGTTACCGACTCCCGCGGTTTCTACACCTCCCGCGTCATCGGCACCGTCATCAACGAGGCCCTGCGCATGGTTGCCGAGGGCTACGACCCGGCCATCATCGAGGCCGCTGGTCGCCAGGCTGGTTACCCGGCACCGCAGCTCCAGCTTGCCGACGAACTAAACCTCAAGCTCATGGAGAAGATCGCTGGCGAGACCCGCGCTGCCGCCGAGGCTGCAGGTCAGACCCTGGACGAGGGCGGCGTGCCGGCTCTGGTCGAGGCCATGCTGCACAAGTTCGAACGCCCGGGCAAGCTCGAGGGCAAGGGCTTCTACGAGTACGTCGACGGCAAGCGCTCCGGTCTCTGGCCGGGCCTGTTCAACGAGCTCCGTGAGGAGCTGAACATCACCCCAATCGCTCCGAAGGATACCGACCTGCAGGAGCTGGTCGACCGCATGCTCTTCATCGAGGCCATCGAGACTCAGAAGTGCGTCGACGAAGGCGTTCTGCTTCACGACGCCGACGGCAACATCGGTTCCATCTTCGGTATCGGCTACCCGGCCTGGACCGGTGGTACTCGCCAGTTCATTAAGAACTACGACGGCGCCACTGTCATCGACCCGGCTGCAGCTCACCCGGAGCGCCGCGGTGTCGCAGGCTTCGTCGAGCGCGCCGAAGAGCTGGCCGCTAAGCACGGCGAGCGCTTCAACGCTCCGGAATCTCTGAAGAAGTAGGGCTACTCCGAGCGCATCCTCCCCCGGTTGCTGGAATTGTTCCAGCAACCGGGGTTTTCTGCCTTCGCGGCCACGTCAACGCACGTAGCACTGCTGAACGCACGAGCGCGCCAACCCCAATCCGGGCTACCCGTTAAACTGCACACATGGTTAGAAACGTCGCTGATCTACCCACCGCACTGCCTGAACTCGCTATCGACCAGCAGGGGTTTGACACCCCTTCGCCGCAGCTGGTCATGCTTAACGACGAACTCGCGACCCAGCTCGGTCTCTCCCCACAGTGGCTCCGGTCAGACGCTGGCCTGAAGTTCCTCACTGGCCGCGGAGTCAGCAAGGAAACCGATACCCCACCCGGCCCTTACAAAACCCCGGTGGCCACGGCCTATGCCGGCCACCAGTTCGGCAACTTCGCAGGCCTACTCGGTGATGGTCGCGCGCTCTTGCTTGCCACTGTTGAGGCTGAATCGGGCCTGACCGGGTTGCCCTGTCAGCCCAGCCAACCCAACCATCCCGATTACCCCAAAGAGAAAGCCCGCAGCGACAACACCCAGGCCTACGAGATTCAGTCTAAAGGCACCGGCCCCACACCCTTCTCCCGTGGCGGTGACGGCAAAGCCACGCTGACCTCCGCCCTGCGGGAGTACCTCATCAGCGAGGCCATGTATGCGCTCGGTGTCCCCACCACCCGCGCGCTGGCAGTCATCGCAACCGGCGAGGAAATCTACCGCGGCTCACAAACCCCTTTCGACAACACCGACCCCACCACCGAACTCCAACCGGGTGGGATCGTCGTGCGAGTAGCATCCAGCCACCTGCGAGTTGGCACGTTCGAGCTGGTCGCACGCTCCGGAGCGGACACCGGAATTGTGGACCGACTCATCGACTTCGCTGCGCAGCGGCATGGCTACGAGGGTTCGGCGGAGTCGGTTCTCCGGGACGTCGTCAAGCGGCAAGCCAATCTCGTTGCGGCGTGGCTGGCCTGTGGATTTGTCCACGGCGTGATGAACACCGACAATGCCAGCATCGCGGGCGAGACCATCGACTTCGGGCCGTGTGCGTTTCTGGATGCGCACGACCCCCGGGCGGTGTTTAGCAGCATTGATCGAGGCGGTCGATACGCGTTCGGCGCGCAGCCGACGATTGCCGGGTGGAACATGTCGAAGCTTGCGGAGACTTTGCTACCGCATTTCGCAGGCACCCCGGAGGAAGCCCTCGCACGCGCCCGCGACCTCCTGGGCGAATTCGCCGACGAGTTCACCGATGCGCTCAGCCGCAGGTGGCTGCCCAAGTTGGGGATTCTCCCCTCGCTTTACGACGACCCGCTGGCCATCCCCCTGGTGCAGCAGTGGCAGGCGTTGCTGGCGAAGTTTGGGCTCGACCATACGAATGCTCATCGGGCGCTGATTGAGGTTCTGGCCGATGGTGATGGGGATACAGTTGCTGCGTTGGCTGCGCTGACCAGGCTGACCGCTGATCCTGCGTTCCCCGCCGCCGCGGCTGAGTGGGGGCAGTTGTGGAAGCAGACGCGGGAAGAGCTGGGAATCGACCAGACGACGGCCCTGACACTTATGGAGGAAACGAATCCGCTGTATATTCCGCGAAACTACCTGGTCACGGAAGCGTTAGCGGCGGCAGGGGCGGGGGATCTGACCGACTACCGGCACCTGCTGGAGGCGGTAACCAACCCCTTTGAGTCGCAAGACGTCCCTGCGGGGTTCACGGAGCCGGCACCGCGGGAGTTGGGTGCTTTCCACTCGTACTGTGGGACTTAATGCGCTGCCTCTCCGCCTCCTCCAAAGTCCACTTCCTCTTCCAAAGCCCACTTCACGACACAGGTGTCACCTCGTGCCAGCTGTGGAGGTGGCATGAGGTGACACCTGTGTCGTGAAGTCGCGGATGGGGCCGGACAGGAGCCCGGCGGTGGGACAGCCAGAAATTCAGCAGCCCCAACCCCTGCGGGGGTGCCAGGATGTTACAACGTTGCACCACTGCACAGGATTAACTCCCCAATCGAGGGTAAAAGACACCGTCAAATAAGGGATGATTCGCCTGATTAATACTCATACGTTTTTTGGACTTGTATGGTTAGAGACTGTATTGAACGGTCGTATCCAAACCTTAGAGCCCACCACACCCAAGTTGTCACCACCACCATTGCCTATGCAGGTGGGAGGTGGGTATCTAAGTCATTTGGAGTGAGCCGATCACCAAATTCATATCGCCTATCTGGCAGAATCTAGAAAGGCTCGCGATGCATAGACCCGTTGCCTCCGGCCCCTTCCACACCCGGCAGAAACTCCGGCGGAAGCTCCGACAGCGAGAGAAGTCCCGTGCCACAAAACTGCACGCAACAACGCTCAGCGGAAAAGGAAAGTTCACGCTGCATGTCCGCCAGATCCTGGCGGCTTTGCTGGTAATCGCCTTGCCAGGAAGCGCGCTCGCTGCCTGCAGCACTGACCAGCAACAGGTCGGCGCGGGGTTCATTGTGGTCCAGAACTCCGAACCACAGTCGCCGCTGTACACCACTGACACCAATGAAACCGGTGGTGGCGATATCCTCCGCATGCTCTACTCAGGTCTGGTGCGCTACGACACCGACGGCTCGATGATCCTGGACCATGCGGCAGAAATTAAGCCCAACGAGGACTCGACTCATTTCGACATCACGCTGAAACCGGGCTGGACCTTCCACAACGGCGAACCAGTCACCGCGCAGAGCTACATCGATGCCTGGAATTACGCTGCCTACGGACCGAACCTGCAGAAGCAGCAGTCCTTCTTCGCCAACGTGCAGGGTTTTGATGCAGTCTCGGGAGAAAAGGCCACGGAGAAAACCCTCTCCGGCCTGAAAAAGGTCGATGACCTGAGGTTCACCGTGGATCTGACCAACCCAGATTCCTCCTTCCCGCTCAGCCTCGGCTATGTCGCGTTTATGCCGCTGCCGAAGGCCGCGTTCGAAGACAAGAAGGCTTTCGGTGAACACCCAATCGGCAATGGACCGTACAAGATGGCCGAAGGCCGCGCTTGGCTGCACAACAACCAGCTAACTGTGGTTCGCAATGATGACTTCGCCGGTGAGCACAAGGCCCGTAACAACGGCCTGGTATACCGCTTCTACTCGGACGTGGACACCGCATATGCAGACCTCCAGGCCGGCCGCCTGGACACGCTGCCACGCACAATTCCACCAACGGCTCTCGCCAGCTTCCAAACCGACTTCCCCGACTCCAGCGCAAATGTCCCGACCTCGTCTTCGCAGTACTTCGCAATTCCGCGAAATCTGCCAGGTTTTTCGGGTGAAGAGGGCAAGCTTCGTCGTCAAGCGATTTCTATGGCGATTGACCGGAAACTAATCACTGAGAAGATTTTCTTCGACACCCGCACCCCGGCGCGCGAGTTCAGCTCGTTGACGCTCGGTGACCTTGACCCGAACGTACCTGGCCAAGAGGTGCTGGAATACAACCCGAAGAAGGCCCGCCAACTGTGGGCCGAAGCCAACAAAATTGCGCCGTTTACCGGCTCGTTCGACATCGCCTACAACGCCGACGGCGGACACCAGCAGTGGGTCGAAGCGGTGACCAACATGATTGGCGAGACCCTCGGCATCGATTCCCACGGCAAGGCCTACCCGACCTTCAAGCAGCTGCGCGATGAAATCTCCAACGAGACCATCACCAGCGGCTACCGCACTGGCTGGGCAGCTGACTACCCATCTGTGGCCAACTACATGATCCCGCAGTTCGTCACCGGTGGTTCCTCGAATGACAACCACTACTCCAATCCGGAGTTCGACAAGCTGATTCAGGAGGCGGCCTCGGCAAAGAGCGCAGACGATGCCAAGCCAATTTATGTCAAGGCTCAGTCTGTGCTGATGGAGGACCTGCCAGCGATTCCGCTGTGGTACCCCAATGCTTCGGTGGCGTGGAACCCGAAGCTGCGCAATGCCGTAGTGATGTGGGACGGCATCTTGGACTACCCGATGATTGAGAAGGACTAGCACCATGGGTTGGTATATCGGAAAGAGACTCCTGCAGATGGTGCCGGTATTCTTCGGTGCCACACTGCTGATTTATGCAATGGTCTTCGCCATGCCAGGCGACCCCATCGCTGCACTGGCTGGCGATAAGCAGCTGCCACCGGAGCAGGTCGCAGCACTGCGCGCCCACTACCACCTGGATGAGCCTTTCCTCGTCCAGTACTGGGAGTACCTCAAGGGCCTGTTCACCCTGGATATGGGCGAGACCTTCTCCGGTCGCTCGGTCGGCGAGGAAATCGCGCTGGCCTTCCCTATTACAATTCGCCTGGCTCTGATGGCCGTTGCCATTGAGGCCATTTTCGGTATCGGCCTCGGCGTTATTGCCGGTATGCGCAAGGGCGGCTTCTTCGACTCCACCGTTCTGGTGATGTCCCTGCTGGTTATCGCAACTCCGACCTTCGTGCTCGGCTTCGTGGCCCGCTACCTCTTCGGTGTGCGCTGGGAGATTGTCTCCCCCACCGTTGGTAGCGATGCCTCCTTTACCTCCCTGCTGCTGCCGGCATTCGTGCTGGGTCTCGTCTCGGTTGCTTATGTTCTGCGACTGACGCGCTCCGAGGTCTCGTCGGCACGCCATGCTGACTTCGTACGCACTGCCCGCGCCAAGGGCTTGCCAACCTCTGAAGTCACCCGTCGCCACATCTTGCGCAACTCGCTAATTCCCGTTGTGACCTTCATCGGCGCTGATCTCGCGGCTCTGATGGGCGGCGCAATTGTCACCGAGGGCATCTTCAACGTGCCAGGTATCGGTGGCCTGATCTTCCACGCCGTCCAGATTGGTGAAGCTCCCACCGTGGTCAGCATCGTGACCATCCTGGTGGTTATTTACATGTTCGCCAACTTGCTCATCGACTTGCTCTACGCAGTCCTGGATCCGAGGATTCGTTATGCCTAAGCCAGATTCGACGCAGTTAGATTCGACTCAGCCAGAAAAGCAGGCCAACGCCGTGCATACCGGCACCGCACAGTCCGGCACCGCGCAGGCCCCCGCCGCCCAGGCGACGAACCCCGACCACAAGCAGTTGCCGGATACCCCACCACTGGGGCTCTGGGGTTCGGCCTGGCAGAACCTGCGTTACCGCCCACTGTTCTGGGTTTCCGCATTCATTATTTTGCTCTCCATCGCAGTGGCCGCATTCCCGTCGCTGTTCACCTCTGTGGACCCGACGGCGGCAAACCTGCGTGACTCGCTGGCCCCAGCCCGCGACGGCCACCCGATGGGCTTCACTCAGCAGGGCTACGACGTCTACGCCCGTGTCATCTACGGTGCCCGCGCCTCGGTCATCGTCGGCATCGGCGTCACCCTGGCCGTGACCGTGGTGGGCATCATCCTCGGTGCCATCGCTGGCTATCTTGGCGGTTGGGTCGACGCGGTGCTCTCCCGCATCACGGACATGTTCTTTGCCATCCCCCTGATTCTCGCCGGCATCGTGCTGATGCAGCTGTTTACCGAACGCACCATTTGGTCCGTGGTCTTCGTGCTCGCTGCTTTCGGCTGGCCGCAGATGGCGCGCGTGGTGCGCTCCTCGGTGATCTCAGTGAAAAACGAGGAATACGTCACCGCCTCCAAGGCGCTCGGTCTGTCCAGCACTGGCATTCTCTTCCGCCATGTGCTGCCGAACTGCCTCGCCCCTGTCATCGTCATGGCCACGACCTCGCTGGGTATTTACATCGTCGCCGAGGCCACGCTGTCCTACTTGGGCATTGGCTTGCCGACGACCACCGTTTCCTGGGGCAACGACATCTCTGTCGCACAGCAGGTGCTCCGCCAGGCCCCGTCCAACCTGTTCTGGCCAGCACTCGCCCTGGCGATTACCGTTCTCGGCTTCATCCTCATGGGTGACGCTTTGAAGGATTCTCTCGACCCGAAGGAGCGTCGTCGATGAGCACCGACACCAATACTTCCGCAGCGCCCATTCTCACCTTGAAGGATGTCTGCATTGGCTTTCCGACGACCACAGCGTCCGGCCGCCGCAGTAAATCGTTGACCGATGTGGTGCATGACGTCAACCTGGAGGTTTTCCCCGGTGAGACGGTCGCCATTGTCGGCGAGTCCGGCTCGGGTAAGTCCACCACTGCCCACGCCGCGCTGGGGCTGTTGCCCGGTGATGGTGAAGTCACCGGTGGCACCATCACCTTCGATGGCCGTGACATCACACACTTGACGGACCGCGAGTTTGTTAGCATCCGCGGCAACGGCATCGGCCTGGTTCCGCAGGACCCGATGACCAATCTCAATCCGGTGTGGACCGTCGGTTCCCAGATTAAGGAGGCGCTGCGCGCCAATAACATCGCCACTGGTTCTGAGGCCCACAAAAAGGCGATTGAGCTGCTGGAACAGGCCGGCCTGCCAAACGCTAAAAAGCGTATCGACCAGTACCCACACGAGTTCTCCGGTGGTATGCGCCAGCGCGCACTTATCGCGATGGGCTTGGCCGCGCACCCAAAGCTGCTGATTGCCGATGAGCCCACGTCCGCTCTCGACGTGACCGTGGCGAAGAAAATCCTCGACCACCTCGACAAGCTCACTAGCGAACTCGGCACGTCCGTGGTGCTTATTACCCATGACCTCGGCTTGGCTGCCGAGCGCGCTGACCGACTCGTCGTTATGCAAGCAGGACGTGTCGTGGAGACCGGCCCTGCCCTGCAAGTTCTCACCCGCCCGCAGCATCCATACACCAAGCAGCTAATCGCGGCGGCTCCATCGCTGGCTGCCCGGCGCGGTGATCGCGTGGTGGCGGCGCCGACGACATCGGATGCGGACCAGAAGGAGATTCTGGTCGCGAAGAACTTGGTGCGCGACTTTGCCATCCGCGGCGACCGTCCGTGGCGCAAGGATTCCTTCCGCGCCGTCGATGACATCAGCTTTACGCTGCGTCGCGGTCGCACCATTGGAATCGTGGGCGAATCCGGTTCGGGCAAGTCCACTGTCGCCAACATGGCGCTGGGGCTGCTCGATCCGACCGAAGGCGAAGTGCTTTTCGACGGCAAACGCGTCCAGGGCCGGAATCGTAAAGAGGAGCTGGAGCTGCGGCGTCGCATTCAGCCGATTTTCCAGAACCCGTATGCGACGCTGGACCCGATGCGCACGGTGCATTCCTCCATCGAGGAGCCGCTGCGGATTCACAAGATTGGCACCAAGAAGGAGCGTGAGCAGCGCGTATTCGAGCTTCTCGACCGCGTCGCTCTTCCCGCGGAAATGGGGCGCCGCTTCCCCGGTGAGCTGTCGGGTGGTCAGCGTCAGCGTGTGGCGATTGCGCGTGCACTGGCCCTGAACCCTGAGGTTGTGGTCTGTGACGAGGCGGTGTCAGCACTCGACGTGGTGGTGCAGGCTCAGGTGCTCGAACTACTCGCCGAGCTGCAGGAAGAGATGGATTTGGCCTACCTGTTTATTACGCACGACCTCGCTGTGGTGCGGCAGGTGGCTGATGAGGTCATCGTGATGGAGCACGGCAAGATGGTTGAACACCGTCCGACCGACGATCTCTTCGATCACCCGGAGAAGGAATACACCCAGCGGCTGCTGGACGCCATCCCTGGTGCGTCGTTGGATTTGGATCTGTAGCTGGGCGGTGGCCTGTTTCCCCAGGGCACTTCGCTCCGCCCCCCTTCTGGGCCACTTCACGACACAGGCGTCACCTCGTACCAGCTGTGGAGGTGGCATGAGGTGACATAGGTGTCGTGAAGTGGCTGGGCGATTTTGAGTCGGAGCGGATTGAGCGAGAGAAGAGAGAAAGCTATCCGGAAAGACCGTCCAGACAGCCTGCTAGTCCTCCGGAGCAAGCTCGCTTTCAGTAACCCACTTGTGGTTCTTCATGGTCATGCCATCATCGTCAATATCGACCATGTACACCGGCTCCTGGGTGGAGTAGTCAACAGTGCCCTTGGCCCCCTTCATGCCCGCCATATGCTCGGCGTTGATGGTGATCTCGGAGCCGTCGGCAAGCGGTGCTTCGCCTGGGTTCTCCAGCTCCTCATGAACGACCCAGCGGTGGTCCTTCACCGGCTCACTGCCATCGGTCGGGGTGTAGGAAACGGAGTAGGTTGTGGTGGTGAAAACACCAACAACCTTGCCTTCTGCACCCTTCATGCCCGGCATGTGATCGGCGAGAACCTGCACTTCACTGCCGACCGGGAACTTCGCGTTGTCCGCCGCAATCATTCCCTCTGGAGCCGGACCACCATCGGCCGGATGGTCATGGCCGGCCATCGCGTCATCACCATGGTCACCATGACCGCCATGCTCATCGGCATCGTCCATATCATCCATGTCGTCATGCCCCTCAGAGCTGGTGGCCGACACGGAAGAGCTGGTTTCGCTAACAGTGCTGCTTGCCTCAGTACTAGCCGAATCATCGGAGGAGCAACCGGCCAGCACAAGGACGCTGGCGGCACCCGCGGCTACGAGAGCATCTAGTGGTCGAATATTCTTTGCCATGGTTGAGCTCCTTTGTTGTTGATGTCAATCAATCTATGCCCTCACCCTAACAGCGCTCTCCCGCCGTCACCATGCCTTACTTCCCGCGGCGGACGGAAATCGTCCAGCCAGCTTCACCGGTCTGCTCAAAGTTGGTGACCTTGTGGCCATCCTTCGCAGCCCAGCGCGGAATCGCATCCGTGGCCTGGGTGCAGTCGAATGGGATCACCAGCTCCTCGCCGACCTCAATCTTGTTGATCGCGTCCTTGGCCTCGATCAGCGGGAATGGGCACACCGCGCCGACGGTGTCGAGCTCGTAACGCCCATCGCCCAGTGGCGTGAGCTTGCCGTCTTCCTGCTTGACGACGCTCCGGTCGAGCAACGCTACCGGCGCGACAGTAAAGGCACCCGCCAGCGGGGAGGCCTCGGTGCCAGCGGCACCGGCACCTTCGCTACCCGGCAGGGACACAGGCGAAGTAGCAGTCGAAGTGACCGGAGCAGTTGCCGATACCGCTGTGTCGTTGGTGGTGGAAGGGGTGCTCGGGACGTCGTTAAGCGAAGGTGCGGACGGCTTCAGCCAGAGCTTTGCGGCGATAGCGACACCTGCGGCGATGGACGCCAGTGCGAGCCAACCCTGGTAGCTGAACAGCGAGGTCTGGACCATGCCGTTACCGACGGTGCAGCCGCCGGCCCACGCAGCGCCGACGCCCATGCAGATGCCGCCGACGACCGAGCGTGCGCCCTGGGTTGCGTCCGGGACGCGGAGGCGGAATTCACCGGAGGCCTTAGCCGCGATGAAGGAGCCAACGAGGATGCCGAGGACGAGGAGGACGCCCCAGTCGAAACGCTCAGTGTCACCAGTGACAACGTAGTTGGCAAGGTTGGAGGACGGAGTCGTGATGCCGAGGCCGTCGTTGCGGCCGGTGGCAGCGGACAGCGGCCATGCGATAACGCCGAGCACACCAACGGCAACAGCGGTGGCGTAAACATGCCAGGGCTTTTCGGCCAGGATGTGTGCCAGGCCGGTCTTGCGCGGCGCCAGAGTCACCGGACGCGGGCCGGAGAATTCTTCACGCAGGTAGCGTACGGCGAAGTATGCCGTGACGGCGCTCAACGCGATGACCAGGGGCCAGATGCTAATGCCGAGCGAGGCGTGGATGCTGGTCAGGCCGACGGTGCGGTCCTTCAAGGCATCTTGTACCCCATTGAGGAAGCCAGTCTTCATGGCAGCAGCGGACAGAGCGTAAAAGACCAGTGCAATCCATGATCCGATCAGGCCTTCACCGGAGCGGTACCAGGTGCCCGAGGCGCAGCCACCAGCCAGGACGATACCCAGCCCGAAGATAACGCCACCGACGATAACGGCCAGTGGTGCCAGCTCGTTGTATTCGGGAGTAATCACGCCGGCGCTGGTCAGTGCGGCCAGACCGATGGCGTGGACGGAAATAACAATCAGCAGGGCGACAAAGCCGCGCCAGCTGCGCTGAGTGAAGATGTCGCGCAAGAAGCCGGTGACGCAGAAGCGTCCTCGCTGCATAACAAAGCCGAGCACGGCACCCAGCGCTAGTCCTGAAATGAGCATGAGAGTGTTTCTCCTAAATTTATGAGCCAGTCCGCCATCAAAGCCATAATGAACAGACCTGTCTATTAGTGGATTAGAAGCTACTCTACACAGCGAAAAAAGTCCAACTTAATGAAGTTTTCACAGGGTAGAACACCTGCCAATAGACAGACCGAACCGTATAGTTGCTGGTGAGAAGCGCAAGTTGTGGCAAGCTAAAACACTATGAGCGCACAGAATTCAGCCCTGGTTGGACACCAGCGACACCAGCGGCTCCTTGCGATGCGCTCGATACTCGACCTTCCTTTTACCCATGCTTTCGCCCTTGACCCTCAGGCGGTCATCGATATTTCCGGCGCGGCCCGCCTCAGCGAGCTCAATGCCAAAAATGTCGTGACAATCGACAGCTTGCGTTCACTCGCCCACACCAACACGCAGGACTTTTACGCCATCGATGACGCGGCAGAAGCTCTGGGCACCGCCTTGCGGATGGCAATTTCCTCCCGGCAGCTACTCTGGTTCAGCTCGCTGCCCGAAAGTGATGTGAAGAAGGTACAAAACATCCTCGGCGGCGACATCGTTCATGTGGTGGGCCCGGAACTGGCCGTCGATAAGCTCGATGGCAGTACCCTCGAGCTTCCCACTGCGCTGAAACAGCGCGGAGAACCACTGGTGCCCATCGCTATCTCGCCAAGCGAGCTGGTGCAGGCCTGGGCACACGGCAGTCTCGAGCAGCAAAAACTGCTCGCTTACCTGCTGGAGGGAACAAATACGCTGGTCATGCAGCAAAAGGATCTGCATGCACTACGCAAAGTCGGGACCAAACTCATCGAGCGCAACCCCGTGTGGCGCCTGCTCTACAACCCGAAAGTGTTGGCCTATCTGGTGGTAATGGTCTACTCTTCGCTCCGCGCGCTACCTGTGGTTTTCGTCCCCGGATTCCACGGCAATGCCTGGGTGCTGTGGAGCATCGACATCATTACCGCTATCCCCTACACCTGGGGAATTGTCGAGATGATCACCGGCCGCTCATTCGGCCGAAGAATGCTGGGGCTCCTGATTACCCTAGTGACTTTCGTCTCGCCTTACGTCTACTTCTGGGCCAATGGGCGCGATTATCCGATGTGGGTCACCATCTTTGTCATCGCGTTAATTGTCGCAGCCTGCGCCGTCGAATACGTCCGCTGGCTGCGCGACCGCGCCATCTCCGCAATCCTGCGCCAACCACCCACCAACTGCCGCTAGCGACCGCTAAGCGAGCGCCGCACGCCGCCAATAATCAGCCAGGCACCGGCGGCGACGTTGACAGCCACAAGCCCGTGGATAGAGGTCATGCTTAACGACGCTACCGCCGTCTCACCTGCGATAAGCATGCCGGTCGAGACAATCCAGATGAACGTTGCGGCAATGTTGGCAATCCGGCCGCGTTCCACGCGGAATGGATGCGTGTAGTGCAGCGGCACCAACGTCATTGCGCTGAAGATAAAAATGGCAGAGATACACACCGCCATGGGCGCGTTCCATACCCACAGCAAGACCGCCACGATATTCCACGCGGCGGGGAAACCAACGAAGTAGTAGTCGCCAGACTTGGCGGCTTCGTTGGCATAGCAGAACATCGACGACACCAGAACCAAAATGATCAGGGCAATCGCCAGCGGACGTGGCCCCAGCGGCAGGTACATAACCATGAACGCTGCGGGAATGGCCGTCCACGTGAGGTAGTCGACAATATTGTCCACCACCGCACCGTTAAACCAGGGCACGACTTCCTTGATGTGGTGCTTACGCGCCATGTTGCCATCGACACCGTCGACGACAAGCGCGATACCCAGCCAGAGCCACATCCATTCCGGCTTGCCGTCGAGAAGCGCCACTACCGCCAGCGTTGCCCACACCAAACCGGTCAGCGTGAACCCGTGAACCGCCCAGGCGATAGCATGCTGCCTCCGCGTGAAGGTCTGGGGAGCAGCAGAACTGGCATTGTCGGAGCGAGTAGTAGCGTTCACGGCAGATGTCCTTTAGAGAACAAAATGCGCACAACTGCAAACCTTTATCGCAGTTGTGCGCAGAGTCGATTTTTTTCAATCGGTGAGTATAACGGCCGATGGGTCGTTTTCCCGTATTTTTACTCGGGCTTGTTCCGAGTTATTTAACGACGATCCTCGAACCAACCGGTAACAGCCGGTGCTGTGTTCTCGTAGACCAGCTTGGCTTCGGTGTACTCCTCCAGGCCGGTCGGGCCCAGCTCGCGGCCAATACCGGACTGACCAAAGCCACCCCACTCGGCCTGTGGCAGGTAGGGGCCAAAGTCGTTGATCCAGACGGTACCGTGACGCAGCTCGCGGGAAACGCGCTCAGACACCTCGCGGTTGGATGACCACACCGCACCGGCCAGGCCGTATTCGGTGTCGTTGCCGATCTCGATGGCCTCGTCAACCGTGGTGAAGGTCTCCACCGTCACTACCGGGCCAAAGGCTTCGTCGTGGACGCAGTCCATATCGCGGGTGACCTGGTCAATCACGGTTGGGAGGTAGAAGTAGCCGTCGGCAAGCGAGGCGGAACCATCGGCGGTGGTGCCCGTGGCGATCTCGCCGCCTACGCGCACACGAGCGCCCTGCTCACGAGCTCGATCGACGTATGCCGCGACCTTATCCAGGTGCTGCTTCGAAATCAGCGCACCGGTCTCGGCCTTCTCGTCGAGCGGACCGCCGAGCTGGATGTGTCCGGCGCGCTCGACCAGATCGTCGACAAACTTCTCGGCGATGGACTCCTCCACAATCAAGCGAGCGCCCGCCGAGCACACCTGACCGGAGTGCAGGAACGCAGCATTGAGGGCATTGTCCAAAGCGGCTTCGTAATCGGCGTCGGCGAAGATGATGTTCGGGTTCTTGCCGCCGAGCTCAAGCGCGACCTTCTTCACAGACTTAGCCGCTTCACCAGCAATAATCTTGCCAGTGACAAGACCGCCAGTGAAGGAGACCATGTCCACCTTCGGATGCGAGGACAGCGGTGCGCCCGCTTCGGCACCGGCTCCGGTAATGAGGTTGGCAACGCCTGCCGGAACACCCAGATCATCGATGACGTGCATGAGCAGAATTGCTGTGTGCGGAGTCAGCTCCGCCGGCTTGAGCACAAAGGTATTGCCCGTGGCCAGCGCCGGTGCAACCTTCCATGCGGTCTGCAGCAGTGGGTAGTTCCACGGCGTAATCAGGCCACAGACACCAACAGGTTCACGCACAATACGCGCGACGACGGACGGGTCATCCGCATCCACGAGACGACCGGCATCATTGCCCGCGAGCTTCCCGAAGTACTCAAAGCAGGCAATGATGTCATCCATATCGGCTGCCGCCTCAGGCAGGCGCTTGCCGGTATCCATAGCCTCTGCCCAGGCAAATTCGTCCTTGCGCTGCCTGATGGCAGCTCCGATATCGAGTACCAACTTGCTGCGCTCAGCTGTGCTCCAGGATGCCCAGGAACCTTCTCCGGTACGTCGGAAAGCAGCGTCGGCGGCGGCGATGGCGCGCTCGGTGTCGGTTGCGTCTGCTTCTGCGACCTCGGCGATGAAAGAGCCGTCGGCCGGGCACTCGATGGTGCGAGTATTGCCAGCGGCTGCAGCGGACCAGGTGCCGTTGATAAACAGCGTGGCGGCCCCTTCGTGAGATTTGGCGGTCTCGGTTGCGAGAGCCTTATCAGTAGTGGAAGGCTTAAAGGTCATTTAGGAATCCTCCTTGGCGTAGTCATCAGACCATTCGCGGACAGGTTCGGCATTATCGGACAGATCTGAGGTGCCCGGGAGATCAGACTGCATATGCAGGAACTCCAAGTGCCGTTCGTAGAGGTCGAGGACGTCGGAAATCAGCTGCTCTTGGGTGTAGCCATAGACGTCGTAGCCGAGCGAGCCGGTAAGCGTGAAGACCTCGAGACGGTAGTAGTAAATATCAGCATCACTGTCCAGGTGTACCAGGCCAGCGAAAGACGGCGTCAAGTGTTCAACCGGATAGACCTGGTAGCGGAAGCTCATCTCCTCGCCGAAACCGACCTGCAGGTCAATCTGGTCGATGCCAACTTCTTCTGCTGGTTCACGGTGCAGCGTCACTTCGCCGCCACGATCCCTGATAGCTTCTGCCACCTGTTCAAGCGCGGGCTGTACCACTCGGTCGAGGTAGCGCATGACTGGCTTCTTGCCCGGGAAGGACATGGAGCGGGCAAGTCGCTTACGCCAGTCGCCCTGTTCGCCATCTACGGCGCGGCCCGACATCGCCCCATGGAGGGCTCGACGTGTCGAATCCTGTTGCAGCAGCTCCAGTCGCAGCGACTTAAAGAGGCCATACATCACCAGATAGATGACAAAGGCGAACGGCAGGCCCATCACAATCGTCGCGGACTGCAGTGTCGGAATACCGCCGACGTAGAGCATCGCGATGGTCAGCACACCGACCACGACAGCCCAGAAAATACGGGTCCACTTCTTACCGTCCTGCTGTGTGTCGGTGATCTTCGAAGTGAAGTTACTCATCACCAGTGCTGCCGAGTCAGCCGAGGTGATGTAGAGCAGCAGACCGATCAGGGAGGCGACTGCCGCCACCAACATCGGTGCCGGGTACTGCTCTAGCAGAAGGTAGAAGGCGCGCTCCGGGTAATCCAATGCAGTCTGCCCAAACTCCGAATCGCCACCGATAACCAGGTCCAGAGCCGAGTTACCGAACACCGATACCCACATCAGAACGAAGAGGAATGGAATGGTCAGCGTGCCGACGACAAACTGACGCAGACTACGGCCACGGGAAATGCGAGCCAGGAACAAACCGACGAACGGTGCCCAGGCCACCCACCAAGCCCAGAAGAACAGGGTCCAGGAGTTCAACCATTCCTGCGCTCCGGAGAACGCGTAGGTATCCATAGTCATGGACGGGAACTTCGAGACGTACTCACCGACGTTCATCACCAGTGCGTCAAACAGGAACGCGGTGCGGCCGGTAACCAGGATGTAGAGCATCAAGCAGATGGCCAGGCCAACGTTGAGCTCCGAGAGACGACGAATTCCCTTGTCGACACCGGAAACTGCGGAGGCGATAGCCACCGATACGGCCACGACGATTAGAGCGATCTGCCAGGACGTACTCTCATCCACCCCGAACAGCACACGCAGGCCGTAATTCAGCTGGACGACGCCGATACCCAGCGAGGTTGCGACACCGAAAACGGTACCCAGCATCGCCGCGATTTCGACCGCTTCACCAGCGGGGCCGTGGATGCGCTTGCCGATAATCGGATAGAGCGCCGAACGAATGGTCAGCGGCATGTTCAGGCGATACGCGAAGTAGCCGAATGCCATACCCATCAGGGCGTAGAGTGCCCAACCGGTCACGCCATAGTGGAAGAGCGTGAACACCACTGCCTGACGTGCAGCTTCGATGGTCTCCGCGTCTCCGGTCGGCGGGCCATAAAACTGTGCCACCGGCTCCGCTACCGAGAAGAAGAGCAGGTCAATGCCGATACCCGCCGCAAAGAGCATAGAGGCCCAGGAGAACAGACCAAACTGAGGCTTGGCGTGATCGGGGCCGAGCTTAATCTGTCCCGTTCGCGAGATAGCGACGTAGAGCATGAAGAGCACTGCCACCGTCGCGGTCACAATATAGAACCAGCCGAAGTTCTTCGATACCCAGGCGACAATGCCAGCTAGGGTGTCCGCTGCATTGTCCGGGGCAAAAATAGCCCACAGGGCAATGGCAAGAATGCCAACACCTGAAATAATAAATACAGGCCAGTTGACCTCAGGCTCGGAGGTCACACTCGCTTGCGCTTGTTGTGGAGGGGCCGACTGCGATCGCTGCATTCCTTGCGACGATCCAGATTTTTCCTCCGTTACCTTCTCAGTTGGCGGAGTATCAGACATAGGAAAATCCTTCAGATTCGGGAACTAACCCAGCATACCTAGTTTGAATAATCCCTCAAGTTTAAGAATCGATTCAGAAGAATTCTCCAATACCAACATCAACACCTTCACCTGCATATTTACCCAGTTTTCAAGACGTTTAAAATCATTCCAACTGGAATTGAATACCAATTGTGTGGCATTCTATATAGGTGAAGGGGATTTGAGATACGCCTCCGGCCACTTATTCCAATATCAATATATAGGGCCCGCCTTTAAATATTACTTGGGGCTTATCGGGGCTTATCACAGTCCTTGAAAACCATTCCGATATGCATCGGCAAACAACCTACGGAGGTACACCAGAACATGGGAGCTTTCCCGGCTGTCTTCAACTTCGGTAAAAAGAATGGCAACACCACAGTCGAACACCGCGACGTCGTCATCGTTGGCGCGGGCTCTGCCGGCTCTGTGCTGGCTAACCGGCTGTCCGCAGACCACACTCAGCAGGTGCTCGTACTCGAGGCCGGCCGCATGGACTCCCTCTGGGATCTCTACATTCACATGCCTTCGGCGTTCTCCTTCCCAATCGGTAACAAGTACTACGACTGGAAGTACGAATCCGAGCCGGAACCGGAGATGAACGGTCGCCGCATCTACCACGCCCGCGGCAAGGTCGTCGGCGGCTCCTCCTCCATCAACGGCCAAATTTACCAGCGCGGTAACCCCATGGACTACGACAAGTGGGGCGACACCAAGGGGCTGGAGAACTGGGGCTGGAACCACGTTCTGCCGTACTTCAAGCGCATGGAAAATGCACTCGGCTCCGACAAGGACGACCCGCGCCGTGGCCACGACGGCCCACTGCGCATGAAGCGCGGTCCGGCCGATTCTCCGCTGTTCAAGGCCTTCTTCAAGTCTGTCCAGCAGGCCGGCTACAACTACACCCCGGACGTCAACGGCTACCGCCAGGAGGGCTTCGGCCCCTTCGACGCGAACATCGACAAGGGCCGTCGCCTCTCCGCTGCCCGCGCATACCTGCACCCGGCTCTGCAGCGTCCAAATCTGGAGCTTCGCACCCGCGCAGAAGCCACCCGCATTCTCTTCGAGGGCACCAAGGCCGTCGGCGTGGAGTACGCCTGGAAGGGGCGCACACGTCAGGTGCGAGCAGACAAGGTCATCCTCTGCGGTGGCGCTTTCAACTCTCCGCAGCTGCTCGAGGTCTCCGGCATTGGCGATGAGAAGGTCTTGAATGCCGCCGGAGTGAACGTCGTCAAGCACCTGCCTGGTGTCGGCGAAAACCTGCAGGACCACCTGGAGGTCTACATTCAGTACAACGCCACCCAGCCGGTGTCTTCACAGCCGTACCTGGAGAAGTGGCGTTGGCCGTTCATTGGCCTGTGGTGGCTGCTCACCCACAAGGGCCCGGTGGCAACGTCGCACTTCGAGGGTGGCGGTTTCGCGCGCTCCAACGACAACGAGCCCTACCCGAACCTGATGTTCCACTTCCTGCCGCTGGCCATGCGTTACGACGGCACGAAGATCGATAGCCCGCACGGTTTCCAGTTCCACGTTGGTCCGATGTACTCGGATGCCCGTGGCCATGTCCACATCACCTCCTCGGACATCAAGGTCAAGCCGTCGATTCTGTTCAACTACCTGTCCACTGATCAGGACCGCCGTGAATGGGTCGAGGCTGTGAAGGTCTCCCGTAAGCTGCTGGACACTCCGGCAATGAAGGAGTACACCGACGGCGAGATTTCCCCGGGTGCAGATGTGCAGACCGACGAGGAGATTCTCGAGTGGGTCCGCAAGGACGCCGAGACCGCACTGCACCCATCCTGCACCTGCAAGATGGGGCCGGCCTCCGACGAGATGGCCGTGGTCGATCCGGAAACCATGCAGGTTCACGGCACCGAGGGCCTCTACGTGGTTGACGCTTCGGTCATGCCGGGCATCACCAATGGCAATATCTACGCACCGACCATGATGATTGCCGAAAAGGCCGCTGATCTCATCGCCGGCAAGACCCCGCTGGCACCGCAGGACATTCCGTTCTACCGCGCTGGCCAGGGTATGCCGCTGGATCCGCCGGAGAGCACCAAGTAGTTCTTGAGTTTTTGAGGCGGTAGCGCGACGTCTATTGCGCAACGTCGCTCGTCGGAACCGGCCGGGTTCTCCCACGCGGGGGAATCCGGCCTTAGTGTTACTCTCGCCCTTATGAGCAGTACAACCTCGCAGACACTCGAAAACCTCCGACGCTCATCAATCATTTTGGCACCGATGGCCGGTGGCCCATCCACGCCCGAACTCGTCGCTGCCGTTTCCAATGCTGGCGGGCTTGGCACCCTTGCCGCCGGCTACCTCACTGTCGAAAAGCTCACTGAACAGGCACACCAGACGTGCACACTGCTTGACGACGGCAAAGGTTTCGGCATCAACCTCTTCTGCCCCAACACCGCTGACGCCGGTATCGGAACCTCAGAGGAGGAACTTGCTCAGTGGACCGCTTTTCGTAATCGTCTGGCGCCGGCCGCTGCCCACTTCGACATCGACTTGCCTGACACTCCGACCTGGTCAGATGACTACTTCTCGGCGAAAGTCGAGGCAATTCTCGCTGATGACTTTCTGCCCAATCCCGATGCCCTGAAGTTCGTCTCCTTTACCTTTGGCTACCCAGATAACGAGGTCATTGCTCGGGTAAAGGAATCAGGCCGCAAAGTGATTTTGAATGCGACCTCAATTGAGGGTATACAGGCGGCGGCGAAGGCTGGCGCTGATCGCATTGTCCTGCAGGGACTAGCTGCGGGTGGGCACCGCGCATTTGTGAAGGGGAAGGATTCGTCCGACAGCATTGGGGCCTCTGTAGAAGAGCTCGCCCAAGCAGTCACCGAAGCATGTGCGGTAACCGATGTACCTATCATCGCCGCTGGTGGGGTGGGTAACCGAGAGGACGTCGTCAAGCTTGTGGAAGCCGGCGCGGTGGCTGTGCAAGCTGGCACACGGTTCCTCACCACCGCGGAGGCGGGTACGAAGGAGACGCACCGACGGGCACTGCGTGATTTGGTGGGGCGTGACACCGTTTTGACTCATGCTTTTTCCGGCAAGCCAGCGCGTGCCATCGAGAACACGTTTACCCGGGAGTTTTCTAGGATCGCGCCGGAACTTTACCCACAACTGCACTACTTGACCACGCCGATTCGAGGCGCGGCGAATAAGGCCGGCGATTCTGAATATCTCAACTTATGGGCAGGTATTGGGTTTGCGCAGTGCGAGGTTCAATATGCGGGCGAGGTTGTTGCGGAGCTTTCCGGCTTGGCCGAGTAATACGAAGCCGCCGATGCTACAAACTGCAAAATGACCAGCCCCGGACATATATCGCGGCTGGTCATTTGGCTTTATTTGTGACGACGACTTTCATGGCGACGGCGCGGTTGTGGTGTTAAGCGTCTAGCAGCCAATCGTTCGGGCTGAACAGCTCGAAGTGAACGTTATCGCGAGCAACACCGCGATCGGCGAGCTGCTGGCGAATGGCCTGCAGGAAGCCGTTGCCACCACAGAGGTAGAACTGAGCGCCCTCCGGCAGCTCCGCATCCGCCAGATTCATCAAATCCGGCTCGTACCACACCTGCTGGCGAGCATTGGCCAATGCGGCGACAGCATTGTTGCGCTCTGCGCGCAGGGCATCTGCGGTTTCTGCACGGTCCGCGTGGAGGACGACAACATCTCGCTTAGAGTCGCCAGCCACCAGGGCATCCAACATGCCGATCATGGGAGTGGCACCAATACCTGCGGAAATAAGCACCACCGGGTCGTTTGATTTGGTGTCCAACACCAGGTCACCTGCCGGCAGAGAGATCTCGATGGCATCGCTCGGCTGCACCTTTTCCCACAGCTGTGTGGAAACCTCGCCAGCCGGCAGGTCCTCGGAGGCATCGACACGACGAACCGCGAAGGTCAGAACACCTTCCTTGCCGCCGACCAGAGAGTATTGACGTAGCTGGCCGGCGCCGTCCGGCATGGTCTGACGCACGGAAATGTACTGTCCCGGGAGGTAGGAAACGGGGGTTTCGTCGTCAAGCTTGACGGAGAATACTGCGACATCATCACCGCGGTCTTCACGAGAGACGACGTGAGCGGCGCGGAAAACATCACCTGCTTCGACGCCGAGGTCGTCATAGAGCCCCTTCTCGAAGTCGATGAGAACACGCTGCATCTCCAGGTAGACGGCATCCCATGCGTCGCGGACAGCCCCCTGAAAGACCTCTGGGGTGAGGATTTCCTCGATGGCATCGAAGAGGTGCTTGTGCACGATTGGGTACTGCTCCGGCTTGATGCCAACGGAAATGTGCTTGTGGCCGATGCGGGAAAGCAGTTCTTCCGGGGCAGGAGCGTCTGGGTCGACCAGCGTAGCTGCGAAGGTAGCGACGGATGCCGCCAGCGCCTTCTGCTGAGCCCCCTGCTTCTGGTTGCCGCGGTTAAAGGTGTCGGCAATGAGTTCGGGGTGAGCAGCGAACATCCGGTTGTAGAAGTTCGGCGTGATTCTCTCGATGTTGGCACCGACGACGGGCAGGGTTTGGGTGACGACTTCAGCCTGCTCTGGGGTCAGGCCGTTCTTGTTGACATTCAGGTTTGGCATGACTTCACACTATCACCATATTGCGCATTTTGTTTGCGCAATATTGTTTGTTGGCGCCAAAACTAGTCTTTGCAGTTGCGAATCAACCGCTTTTAGCTGCAGAAACGGCGCCGCCAAAAGTCTTGACAGACAAGCTTCGACAGCACCACTCTCAGCTCTTTTCAAATCGAGATTAGGCCTTCAGTTCTACGCCTAAACCACCTAAACCGGACGAATATTGAGCCTCGACCCCTCAGACAAGCTACCTCCCTCGGAAGTATCACCATCCGCACCATCAACCGACTTGGCGGGAATGAGATCAGCAATCAACACCGGATCGAGTGCCGCGAAGAACGCCTCCTGTGCAGCCGCTAACTTGCCACGCAACAGGCACGTCGGCAGCAATGGACAGTCAGTGCCGACACAATCGACGACCTCGTTGTTTTCCAGAGTGCGCAGCAGCTTGCCGACGGATTTTTCCGTAGCCGAATCTCGCAGATAGATGCCACCATTGCGCCCCTTGACCGCTTCCAAGAAGCCGAGCTCCACAAGCCGCGAGACAACCTTGGAAACATGCGCGCGAGACGCATTGAGAGACTCCGCTACCTCGGCAGCGGTGTATTTGCGCCCCAGCTCCCCCATCGCCATCAAAGTGATGACACGCAGGCTCAAATCAGAGAAAAGCGTTAGTTGCATTGCGTGTCATCCTTCATCGTTGTACTGCACAAACCACCCCCTTGCCAGCCACTTCGGGCAACAAGGGGGTGGTTCTAGGTTCTAGCTTTTAGCAAGGCTAGCTAGCAAGATCTTAGTCCTGCAGACTCTTCTCGATACGAGCCTTCAGAGCCTCGAACTCGTCCCAGACCTCCTGCGGAACGCGGTCGCCGAGGAACTTCAGCCACTCCTCGTTGTCCGGGAGGTCACCCTGCCACTTAGCAGCCGGTGCCTTCAGGGCTTCCTTGACATCGGCGAAGTCGATGTCCAGGCCAGTCAGGTCCAGGTCCTCTGCCTTAGCGGTGTGACCAACAACGGTCTCCTTGGCGCCAACACGGCCCTCAATGCGGTCGATGATCCACTTGAGAACACGGGAGTTGTCGCCGAAGCCCGGCCACAGGAAGCGACCGTCTTCGCCGCGGCGGAACCAGTTGACCAGGAAGACCTCTGGCATCTTGTCGCCGCCCTTGACACCCATGTCAATCCAGTGCTGCAGGTAGTCACCGACGTTGTAGCCAATGAACGGCAGCATTGCCATCGGGTCGTGACGCAGGGAGCCAACCTTAGCCTCAGCGGAAGCAGCGGTCTGACCGGAAGCCAGGGTTGCACCGATGAAGGTTGCGTGGTTCCAGGACAGAGCCTGGGTCACCAGCGGCACAGTGTCCGGGCGACGGCCACCGAACAGGATGGCGTCAATCGGGACACCCTGCGGGTCGTCATACTCCGGTGCAGCGACCGGGCACTGCGAAATCGGGGTGCAGTAACGGGAGTTCGGGTGCGAGGACAGCTCGTCGGAATCCGGAGTCCAGTCATTGCCCTTCCAGTCAATGAGGTGCTCCGGCTTGCCTTCCATGCCTTCCCACCAGACGTCGCCATCGTCGGTCAGTGCGACGTTGGTGAACAGGGTGTTACCGGCCTCCATGGTCTTCATGGCGTTCGGGTTGGAGGAGTAGTTGGTACCCGGTGCAACACCGAAGAAGCCGTTCTCCGGGTTGACAGCGTACAGGCGGCCGTCCTCACCGAACTTCAGCCATGCGATGTCGTCACCGACGACCTCGGCCTTCCAGCCCTCGATGGTCGGAGTCAGCATAGCCAGGTTGGTCTTACCACATGCAGACGGGAATGCAGCGGCGATGTGGTAGGCCTTGCCCTCTGGGTTGGTGAGCTTCAGGATGAGCATGTGCTCGGCCATCCAGCCCTCTTCCTTAGCCATGACCGAAGCGATACGCAGTGCGTAGCACTTCTTGGCCAGGATGGCGTTTCCGCCGTAGCCGGAACCGTAGGACCAAATCTCCTTGGTCTCCGGGAACTGGGTGATGTACTTCTCATCGTTGCACGGCCATGCAACGTCCTCCTGGCCCTCCTCCAGCGGAGCGCCAACGGAGTGCAGAGCGTGGACGAAGTCTCCGTCCGGACCAATCTTGTCCAGGGCATCCTGACCCATGCGGGTCATGATTCGCATGGAGAGAACCACGTACTCCGAGTCGGTCAGCTGAACACCCAGCTTCGGCTCCGGGTCGGTAATCGGACCCATGCAGAACGGAACGACGAACATGGTGCGACCCTTCATGGAACCGCGGTAGTGCTCGGTCATTTCCTTCTTCAGCTCGACCGGATCCGCCCAGTTGTTGGTCGGGCCAGCGTCCTCTTCCTTTTCAGAAGCGATGAACGTGCGGGACTCCACACGAGCAACGTCCTTCGGGTTAGAGCGGGCAAGGAAAGAGTTCGGGCGCTTTTCCTCATTCAGCTTGATAAGAGTTCCCTTATCAACCAGGTCCTGGGTAAGGCGGTTCCACTCTTCTTCCGAGCCATCAGCAAAGACAACCTTGTCTGGCTGGGTCAGTTCTACGACCTCAGCAATCCAGCGCAGCAGTTCGGCGTTCTCGGTCGGGGCCTGGCCCTCGAGACCAGGAATAGAAGGTGCGGACATCAGTTCTCCTGACTCATTGATTCGCGTCTTAATTTAAGGCTACCGGGGGATACCGAAAGTTGCCGGGCCCCACATCGACAATCGGCTCGTTCCCTCATTTGCAAGCCGTTACATCACGGCTTTACAACAAATAATTTTCCTCGCCCCATTCTTGCGACCTGTTCATTTATGGCTATAACCAGCGAATAAGGCCAGCCTCACCACATAAAATTACAACCATTAACCCTTTGGCTGCAGTTACCCCCATTTGTAAGCAACCGAGACACGGGTACCCCCGCGCGCAGCGGTTCCAAAGTCATTAGCCCCAGCTGCCCCGCGCAGACTGCTCCCATGAGTACGCATCCCACTTCCCCGCTGCTGATACCGTTTCCGCTGCCGCTCCGCCCATCGCGTCAGCAGCCCTCACATCATCACTGCTCCAAGACTCCCAAGTGCCGTCAAAACGGACCGTCGTAACGTGATCCACCGTGCCGTCACCGTCCAGATCCGAATAGATTGACAACCCGGAGTCGTCGGCAAGCGTAATTGACCCCTCGTCGTCGCCGAGGTCGTAGAGCTGCCCATCGACCTCCACAACCAGCCCGGCGCCACCAACGTCCGCAGACTGCCCATCAATCGGCGTCGCCGCCTCCAAACCACACGGCGTAGCGGGCGAACGCACCTCCACCCTGCCCTCGGACGCGGGTTGGTCGGAAAAGTACTGCAGTAATGAAAACTCATCCATCGTGATATCCCCCTATTCCTCTTGGCTGTCACGGCTATCGTGCAGGCGCTCCGGTGTACTCCGCCAGCTGTTCTATTCGCCATCCCGGACCCCGCGCACCAAGGGCTTCGCGCACCGTCATCTCCACGGACTGTGTCCATTTTCGCCGCAGATGGGCGAGGTAATTTGCCCGCCACTGCGCGGTGCGTTGGCGTGCGTTACGACGAATCGTTGCGCCCACCGCCACCACCGCAACGCCGAGGCCTATTGCAAGTGCGGCCAGCTGCGCCGCAAGCGTCGGCACCCCAACCCACATCAGCACCCCGTGGACGATCCGCACTGCGCCGACCGCCACGCCGAGCGAGGCTACCGCCACCAGCGCATCCATGGCATAACTGGGGCGGGCCGGACTTTCCGGAGCGGGCACCGGGATTTCCACATGAAGGCCCAATTCGTCGCCACACCGCTGCTGCAGCCGCGTCGCTGCGACCTCGGCACGGCCCTGAAGTTCCGCTTGGTCATCCGCGGGGCCGTCAGCCACTTCCTGGAGCGCATCCCGCACTGCACTCTCAGCTGCCAACTGCATCTTCCGCTGCAATCGCGCCGCCGCCCCGGCTCCGCGCGATCGCTCCTGCGCCAGCTGAGCTCGCACATTTCGAGCCCGGCGCGCACTCAGTGTTTCTCCCGAGTTTCTGGGCGGGCCTTCTGCCAGCAGAACCAGGGTTCTGGCCATTCTCTCGTCCAGCGCTCCCATCGGGATTGTGCTGTCGATTTCCTGGCGCCAGGCCTCGGCATACTCACCATTGCCAATCAGGCCAACTGCAACGCGGCCGGTGGCCTGGCTAATTGCTGCAACCGTGCTGACACACTCCCGCGTGGGCTGCACCTCGCTGTCTGCAACATAGAGCACGACGGCGCTGCGTTTATCCACAAACTCCAGCCGACGTGGCGGCATCGCAGTGTCAACGATCTGCGAGAGGTCCGCGCGGTCCGCTGCATCCCCAGCTTTGGTGACAAGGAGCGGTGGCTGCTCAGACCCCTCCGCCGAGACCGGGCGTGGCTCAACTACGTCCGGTGTTGCCATAGCAACTCCTCCAGGCTGTCTCTAGCCGCGGGAAAGGCTGCCGCGATCTCAGTCAACTGCACTGCGAGTAGCCCGTCATCATCGCGTGATTCGTCTTCCGCACCGTAGCGTTCAGCAATCTTCCGCAACGCGGAGCTGAACAAAAAAGTGTGTTCAGCTGTCTCGTTTGTGGTGATGTCGCAATACTCGTCGGCAAGCGAATGGCGAATCGGTTGTTGCTCGATGACCAGCGCGACAGGGGCGGACAGCTTGTCGGCCAGCTCCGCGTGACATTGCGAAAATGCCTCGCGCACAGCGGTTTCGCGCACGCCCCTGCGCAATCGCGCGCAGATTATCGGTGGCCGTTTCTCGCGCTCAAGCGCCTTGGCGACGCACACCTCCGCGCCGCTCGTGTTAGCGGTGTCCGAGTGCGCGGCCTGCCGTGATGACAGCCAGTCCACCACGGCAGCGCGCAACGACGACGATGTAGATCCCGTTGACGGCTGTGTTGTTTCCGTGACATCAGTTGCGGAAATAAGGTCCATCCGGCCTAGTCCCCTCCCATAAATCCCCTGCGTGGTTTAGTTAAAACCTGCGTAACCCCCATACGGCCCGTGGGCCAGATTCCGCGCCCTGAAACGCTGCGCTAGGCAGACCCCAAGCACCGCTTCAACCAACGAATAAGCGCGGCTTCGCGTTCAGCCTACAGCGGACCGCGGATTCGGCAAGTCGGCAAAACAAATTGCCCCGCCGTGCCGCCTATTCAGGACGACGCGGCATCGTCAACCGGCGTGAAACCGCCAGGACAACAACAAAAATCCTAGGGGCAATGATTGGATAGTTGGCCGATGTCGTGGACAATAGGGAACGTGACTACTTCTGATTTTTCTGAAAATATCGAACAGCCTGCGGTTTCGCAGCAATCTGAACCATTGCCAACTCGCGCGGACGAGCAGGCGGAACAACCGCATGAACGCCAGCCGAAGAAGGGCGAATTGCCTGCAGGTCGTCCGGAAAAGACCCAATTCGACGATGGTCTTGACTACCCGCGCATCGGCAATCTGTCCTTCCGCCGCGGCACTTTGACTCCCAACCAGGAAAAGATCTGGGAAGACAACTGGGACACGTACGGCAAGGTCCTCTCCGACGAAGTCATTGACGTGGAGGAATGGTTCGGCCGCAAGGGACCGACCATCGTCGAGATTGGCTGCGGCACCGGCACGTCCACCGTGGCTATGGCTCCGCAAGAACCGGACCACAACATCATCGCCGTTGAGCTCTACCGCCCTGGCCTGGCGAAACTGCTCTCCGCCACCGTGCGCAATGAGGTGTCGAACATCCGCATGGTCCGCGGCGACGGCGTCGAGGTCCTGCAGCGCATGATCGAGCCGGAGTCGCTGGCCGGCGTACGCCTGTTCTTCCCGGACCCGTGGCCGAAGGCACGCCACCACAAGCGCCGCATTGTGCAGTCCGGCACGTTGCGCCTGATTTCTTCGCGTCTGAAGCCCGGCGGCATTTTCCACGCCGCCACCGACCATGCGGACTACGCCGAATGGATCGAGGAGCTCCGCGAGGTCGAGCCGACGCTCGAGCCCATCGCCTGGCCCTGGCCGGAATCCCCCATGCTTCTCGACCGACCGACGACCAAGTTCGAAGCCCGCGGCCTGAACCTCGACCACGACATCCACGAGTTCATCTGGCGCAAGAAAGAGGCATAGGAACATGAGCACTACCCAAAACACCTCTGCCAGCTACAACACCACCGAGACGCACCCCACCGCACTGCTCGTGTGGGATGCCCCGAACTTGGACATGGGGCTCGGCGCCATTTTGGGCTCCCGCCCGACCGCCGCGCACCGCCCCCGCTTCGACGCCGTGGGCAAATGGCTTATCGACGAAGCCGAGCGCGTATCCCACAAAATCGGTTCCGATGTCCTCCCCGAGGCCACGGTGTTCACCAACGTCAACCCGGGCTCAGCGGAGATTGTCCGCCCCTGGGTCGAGGCTCTGCGCAATGTCGGTTTCGCGGTCTTCGCAAAGCCGAAGATCGAAGAGGACACCGACGTTGACCCGGACATGATTGCGCACATCCAACGGCGTTACGACGAGGGCGTGTTGCGCAGTGTCGTCGTTGCGTCCGCCGATGGCCAGAATTTCCAGGAGCTGCTGGAAAAGCTCGCATCCGAGGGGATTCGGGTAACCGTCATCGGTTTTCACGAGCACGCTTCCTGGGCGCTGGCCTCCGATGCGATTCGCTTCGTTGACCTGGAGGAAATCAAGGGCGTCTTCCGCGAGCCGCTACCGCGTATCGATCTCGACCGCCTGCCTGATGGCGGTGCGTGGCTGCAGCCGTTCCGTCCGCTCACTTCGTTGCTCAAGGAGCGCGACGGCAAGAACGACGACTAGGGAGACCACTGCGGCGACGTCTAGGGAGACGAACAGGAAGACGAACAGGCTTCTTATTTATGTCACGACTTAAAAAAGTCCTCAAAACCGGCAATTCGAGCTGGCTACGATCGATAATCCTCGTGGCCCTCGTGATTGCCGGTGTCGTCCTGACGGTAAGAAACTGGGACAGCGTCGTCCAGGGGCTCCAAATCCTTGCGGATGTCGACGCTAAGTGGCTGTTCATCGCTATTTTTTCCGTGGCTTTTTCGCTCTACGCGATGGCGGAAGTGATGCGTCTGCTGTTGCGAGCTGGAGGCGTAAAAGCAGCCACTCGCCGTAGCACCAATGCGCTAACCCTCGCATCCAACGCGTGGGCGGTCACCGTTCCCGGTGGTGCTGCATTCTCCACGGCGCTACAGATTAAGCGCATGATGCAGTGGGGCGCATCCGCGGTCCTTGTCAGCTGGTTCGTGCTTTTTTCGGGCGCGTTGTCGTTTTTAGGTCTGGCATTTCTGGGGCTTGGCAGCCTCTTCTTCGTCGGACAGGGTGGCACGACCGCGGTGCTCATCGCTATGGCAATTGCGGTTTTACTAGCCACCATTTTGCTGTGGCGGATTTCGCAGAACCCGGCTTTTCTCAACAAGACAGGCGCGTGGTGTCTGCGTGTCTTTAACAAGATTCGAAAGAAGCCCGCGGACACCGATGTCGACCGACTTGAAGAGTCCGTCAAACAGCTGACCAGCGTGAAGTTGCCCGTGCAAACTTTGGCTCTTTCCTTCACCTGGTCCTTTATCAACTGGGTCGCGGAAATTGTCTGTCTCTACGCCGCCATCCGTGCCGTTGGTGTCGATGACATCTCCGCTACGAAGGTGCTGCTGGCTTTCGTAACCGGCAAGCTCGCAGGTTTCATCCAGGCCACACCGGGCGGCATCGGCACTGTCGAGGCCGCTTTGACCGCGGCTCTCATCGCAGGCGGCACCACCGGCGCCGAGGCCTTTGCAGCGGTGCTGGTCTACCGCATCGTTTCCTTCGTCCTGGTGGCAATTGTGGGCTGGATTATCTACGCCCTCGGCTTCGACCACAAGGATCAGCCCGAGCATCAGCCAGTCGCTGACCGCTAATGGCTTCCTCGCCGCTGGTCGCTGGTCACCCACCAATCTGAGGGGTCGCTAGACTAAGAAGCATGAACACACGCGTATCGACGTTCTTGATTGACATCCTCGCCATCTTTATTTTCGCCGTGTTGGCACGTCTGGCTCACAACACTCCCGAGGATCCTTTTACCTTCATCAATATCCTCGATACCTGGTGGCCGTTCGCATTCGGTGTCCTCCTGGGCACCGCGCTGATTAAGAACGAGCCGAACCCGCGTGCAGTGAGTTCAGGCGCAATTGTGTGGCTCGGCACTGTCGTCGTCGGCCTAGCTGTGTGGGCCACCCGCAATTCGGCAGTCCCGCACTGGTCCTTCATTCTGGTTGCCTCAGTCATGAGCGCCTTGCTGCTGCTGGGTTGGCGAGCAGCGTCGAATGCGGTTGCTCGTAAGTCTCTGGACTAAGCCTTCGGACCCGTCCCTAACCCTTCGGTTTAGTTCACTGACTAAATCTGGTTTTTAATTTTTGCGCTCCGCCTCGATAATTGAAGAATGGACAAATCTTCTGACGAGGCTCTCGGCAATCAACCAACTGCTGAGACCCAACGAACTCATAACCCCGCAGGGTCCAGCGAAGACCGCACGTTCATGGGCCAACCGTGGGGTCTCGCCAACCTCTTCGGCATCGAAATGTGGGAGCGCTTCAGCTTCTACGGCATGCAGGCCATCCTGGCTTTCTACATGTACTACGAGACCACTCAGGGCGGTCTCGGCCTGGACAAGGGTGCTGCTACCTCCATCGTCGGTGCTTACGGCGGTCTTGTCTACATGGCCGCACTCGTTGCCTCTCTGGTTGCCGACCGTATCCTTGGCTCGGAGCGGACACTGTTCTACTCCGCCATCCTGGTCATGTTTGGCCACATCTCCTTGGCATTCATCCCTGGCGTGATTGGCCTGGCTATTGGCCTTGTCTCCATCGCAATCGGCTCCGGCGGTGTGAAGACCAACGCACAGGTCGTGCTGGGTCAGCTCTACGCCAAGGACGACCCGCGTCGTGACGCCGGCTTCTCCATCTTCTACATGGGCGTCAATATCGGTGCCCTGTTCGGCCCACTGCTCACCGGCTGGATTTGGGGAATGAAGGGCTTCCACTGGGGCTTCGGCCTGGCCGCTATCGGTATGGCTGCCGGTCTGATTCAGTACATCCTGATGCGCAAGTCCACCATCGCCGAGGCTGGCCATGAGATTCCGAACCCGCTGCCGAAGAAGCAGTACCCGGTATGGATTGGCATCGCAGTGGTCATCACTGTTGTCTCGGTTACGCTGGTTTCCACCGGAATTGTTCCGGTCACGACTCTTTCCACTGTGGTCACGGTGATTGCACTGATCGCCGCTGTGGTGCTGTGGTGGCAGATGTACTCCTCGCCACTTACGACGAAATCGGAGAAGACTCGCCTGGTCGGTTTCATCCCGATGTTCGTCTCAGGCGTGCTGTTCTTCGGTATCTTCCAGCAGCAGTTCACGGTGCTGGCCATCTACTCGGACATCCGCCTCGACCGCGAGATCTTCGGTTGGGAAATGTCCCCGGCCTGGATTAACTCGATCAACCCGATCTTCATCATCGCCTTCTCGATGGTCTTTGCAGCCGCCTGGTCCAAGCTTGGTGACCGCCAGTGGTCCACCCCAGTGAAGTTCGGTGTCGCCAACATCATCATCGGCATCTCGCTGTTCTTCTTCATCCCATTCTCCGGTGGCGGTGAGAACTCCACTCCGCTGTATGCGATTATCTGGATTCTCTTCCTATTCACCATGGGTGAGCTCATGCTGAGCCCGGTCGGCAACGCCCTTGCTACCAAGGTCGCTCCGGCGGCATTCCCGTCGCGCATGATGGCCGTCTGGCTGATGGCAGTCGCTATGGGTACTTCACTGGCAGGCACCCTGGCCGGCTTCTACAACTATGAGGATGCCGCTGCTGAGAACACCTTCTTCATCACCCTGGGTATCGCCTCGGTTGTCCTGGGCTTGATTCTGCTCGCCCTGCGCAAGTGGATTGTCAAGGAGTTCGTCGACGTCCGATAGGGCCGTAGGGCCGGATCCGTAAGGCTGGCCCCCGCTCTGGCACAGCCCACGCCCACGCCCACGCCCCTCCCCCTCCTCCCCACTTCACGACACCTATGTCACCTCATGCCGCCTCCACAGATGGCACGAGGTGACATAGGTGTCGTGAAGTGTTTTTTGGGTGGCTCTGAACATGCTTCGCTACAAACCTGCCACCAGCACAACCGCCATCCACAAGTTTTCCCCGCCTCCCCACCGGCTAAAATTGAGGCCATGTTTGCCATCATTACCGTCACCGGCGAGGATCACACCGGCATCATCGCCGCCGTCACCACTGCTCTGGCGGAGCAGGACGTCAACATCGTCGATGTTTCCCAGACCCTCATGGATAAATGGTTCACCATGATCCTGCGGGTGGAGTTCAACGAGAAGGCCACCCCTATCAGCACGCTGCAGGGTTACATGGATTCCGTCGGCAAGCGGGAGGGGCTTGTCATTCGAATCCAGTCTGAGGCGCTGTTCAACGCCGTCAACGAGATTTAAAGGGCGCGACCAGGATGGATTTCAACTTCGCGCAATCTAAGTTCCTCGACACTATTGACATGATCGAGAAGTACCGTCTGGATATCCGGACGGTCACCATGGGCATTTCCCTGCTCGAGTGCTCTCGCTCTGAAATGGAAGCCACCGCACAGGCGGTGTATGACCGCGTAACCAGGCAGGCCGCTCGCCTCGTGGAGGTCTGCGAGGGTATCGAGGCGGAGCTGGGCATTCCGATCGTCAATAAGCGCATCTCCGTCACACCAGTTTCCCTCATCACGGCCGGTTGCGAAGGCGATCCCACAGTGGTTGCCAAGGCGCTCGACCGGGCCGCCCGCGATTCTGGCGTGAACTTCCTCGGCGGCTACTCGGCGCTCGTCGAAAAGGGCGCGACCACCAGCGAGAAGTGGCTCATCGACTCCATTCCCCACGCTCTTAGCGAGACCGAATTGGTGTGCAGTTCGGTCAACGTAGCGTCGTCACGCGCGGGCATCAACATGGATGCAGTGCGACGCATGGGCGAAGTGGTGAAGGAAGCTGCGGCGCAGACCGCCGACCGCAGCTCGATTGCCTGCGCAAAACTGGTGGTTTTCGCCAATGCGGTGGGCGACAACCCCTTCATGGCCGGCGCGTTCCACGGTGTCGGGGAGCCAGATTGCGTCGTGTCTGTCGGCGTTTCGGGGCCGGGCGTGGTCGATCGCGCGCTCGGCGATCTGCATGGCGCCAGCTTTAACGAAGTCGCCGAGGAGATCAAGAAGGCAGCGTTCAAGATCACACGCACGGGTCAGCTGGTCGGCACGATGGCGTCGGAGCGCCTGGGCGTGCCTTTTGGCATCGTGGATCTCTCGCTCGCGCCGACCGCCGAGATGGGCGACTCCGTCGCTCATATTCTCGAGCACATGGGGTTGGAGCAGGTCGGCACGCACGGCACCACTGCCGCGCTCGCGCTGCTTAACGACGCCGTCAAGAAAGGCGGCCTGATGGCTTGTTCACGCGTCGGTGGACTGTCCGGGTCGTTCATTCCGGTCTCTGAGGACAAGGGCATGATTGATGCTGTTCGCGCGGGGTCGATCAGCATGGACAAGCTGGAGGCGATGACCTCTATCTGCTCGGTGGGCTTCGACATGATTGCGATTCCGGGGGACACGCCTGCGACCACGATTTCCGGCATGATTGCCGACGAGGCCGCCATCGGTGTGATGAACCACAAAACCACCGCCGCCCGCCTCATTCCGGTGCCGGGTACCAAGCCGGGCGATGAGGTGAACTTCGGTGGTCTGCTCGGATATGCGCCGGTCATTGATGTCAATGCCAAGGGCAATGCCGAGTTCATTGCCCGTGGCGGCTACATCCCCGCCCCGGTGCACGGGTTCAGGAACTAGCGGCTTCGGACGAGGCTCCTACGATTGCAGGCGGCGCCCATTAGCGTCATAGGCGTAGGAGCCACTACCGACGAGAATCAAAATGAACTCGATAAATGCCCAAATGCTGACGCCGATGATTAGGAAGAATCCGACCAGAAGGATAGCCGTAATCCAGCCGAATACCGTCAGTGCTAGTTGAATAGCACCACGCGAGTTGTGCCCCAGGTAGAAGTTGTGAACACCGAGGGTACCCAGGAAGAAGGCAAGCAGAGCCGCTGCAATCTTGGACTTATCCGAGACAGGAGCACCTGCGCCTCCGTAGCCCTGGTGCGGGTTTGGGCCACCGAAGCCAGCGGAATACGCCGGCGCCTGCTGGTTTGGGTAACCACTCTGATACGGGTTCGAGTACCCGTTGTGGAAATTGTGCTGGCTCGGGTCCTCATAGCCCTGCCCCATGTTCGGCTGCTGCGGTGGGTACGGATCCGAGTACGGCATACCGGAGCTGTAAGCACCCGAGCTGTCAGCGAACTTTCCCCGGGATCTCGGCATACCGTCTTCGTCGAAATCTCCATATGGGTTTGTCGGATTCGTCATTGCACCCTACCTTTTCGACTAGATTATCCGGTCATGAACAGCAGTTCCTTGGGCGATAATAACCGGTTCTGTCAGACTGCTTCCTGCAATTTTTGTCAATTTCTTTCGAAACTTTAGCGAACCTGTTGTTTTGAAACATTAAACACCAGTTCTTGAGCAAGATTCTAACAGCAAGTACCCGTCGAGGTCGGGCTCGTCTCGCACATTTTTGAGCTGCCTCTACCGTCGCGCCAGCGATTGTTCAATCAGTTCGCGAGTCCAGCCCTCAGTCCAGGCCAGCGGAGTCGTCCCCGGAATTGCTACGTCATTCGTGGCGTAGGTCGCATGCGCACCCGCGCCGGCAATCATCTCCTGCGCGCGTGCGATCGCATCGGCCACTGCCGGAGGAACATCACAGAAGGAATCCGATGGCACGCAGACATTCTGGACCTTGTCATTAAGAGGCCCAAAGCCGTCTCGTGGACCGCGCATCGTTGCGCCCGGAACCACAGCCTGCACAATGCCGCCAAGCGGCTGCAACGACAGCTCGACACCCACACCAGCCAGCGGAACGCCCTGGTTCACGCCCTGATTGGGGTCACGCCGCGGGTCGCCCAACAGAGCCACGCCCGCGATGCGCTCGGCCGGAACGACACCGCGACCATTGCCGATGTCAGAGGCCAAGTCACCTGCAATAGCCGCACCCTGGGAGAAGCCCATCAGGACGAAGTCCGTCAGCGGGCACTGCCCGTGTAAGTCAGCCATTTCCTTAGCGGTGACATCGCGCCCGACTGCCTGCGAATCATCGTAGGTGAGTTGGTCGGGCAGCTGATGCGTCTTAATCTGTGCCGGGTACGGCGTAGTCCAGACCTTGACATCACCCTCCGAGTAGGACTGCGAAATCGAGTTTGTCAGGCCAAGCAGCAGCGAATGTGGGTTCGCGGTCGGGGCCATTGGGTCATCGTCAGCACGCGATTCCGCAGTTCCGGGCACCGCGATAACTTCTACCGCCGGGCACCACTCGGGCTGTTCGGCCAGAATCCCACCATCGTCGCCGGGGGTCGGTGGGGTTTGACCGCCTTGGTCGTCGTTAAGCCATTGCACTACGCCGAAGCCAATAGCGGCCACCAGCACAATGACCGCCAGAATTGTCAGCACTTTACGCATGAGTGCTAGCAATACGCCTTTTTAGCGGAGCTTGCAATAGTCTTCGCCACTTCTTCGGCACTTTCCTGTGAGCGCCCCTGTGCGACCAGCTGTCCGGCAATCGCCAGCGCGATGACCTGACGCTCCTCCTCCGGTGCGTCTGCGCATGCCGCGCGACCTGTGCCGATGAGCTGATCCTCCACCCCAGCAACATCAATTCCCGCTTTTTCCAGCGCTTCGAGGTATGAATCATCCGCCTCACTGAGCTTCATCTGCCCATCGGGCGCTTCGTCCACGCGCTTAGCTTGGGGATCTGTGATCTCCGGCGCAGACTTTTCGCTCGACTTCGGCGCAGAAGTCTTCGTGCTTGACGACGTCGTGGAGGTCTTCGTAGTCGTCGACGAGGTGACCTCCGAAGACTCCACTGTGGAACTGCCACAGGCGGCCATTCCGAAGGTCAGCAGCGCAACAGCTGTGGTTGTAGCCAGTGTCCGGAAGGACTTGTTCATGGACATTTGTCTATCCCTTATTCAGTGCCCTGCTTTGGTTGGCTTACTTGTCATCACCGTTGTCGGCGGCTGGGGCTGGTGCTTCTGGCTTATTGCGCTCTTCAACAATCTTGCCGTTGAGCTGGCGAATCCAGCCACCCTCGAACTGCTGTTCAAGACCGCCGGCCTTGACTGGCTGCAGTGGGCCGACCGGGTAACCGAACGGGCCATTTTCGTAGCCAGTGCTGCCCCAGTGGTCAGTGATGTCGTTGGAGCGCACCGGTTGTGCGCCAGTTTCCGGAGTCCAGTAAATGGCACCGTGCTCAAAGCGCTGGAAAGCGCCGCGGGCGAGCTTGACCTCGTCGCCGTCGACAGGCAGACCCAAATCGGACTCGGCGCCACCGAGCTCCTTGTAGACACGGCCGATTTCACCACGCACGATGCGAGGTTCTTCGCCGCCAATCTTGACGATAGTGCCACCCTGGAAGTCTTGGGCGACACCGCCCGGAATATCGCGGTGGTTGGCGACTGGGTAGCCCAGCGGACCGGTCTCGAAGCCGGCCTTGCCCCAGACGTTCATAATGTCACCGGTGACTTCGTGGGCTCCGCCTTCCGGAGTCCAGTAAATCGACCCCTTTTCGAAGTGGACGAATCGTCCCGAGCCATCCGGCGTCGCCAATTCGTTGGTCACTGGGTAGCCGAGCGGCGAGGACGGACCGCCGAGCTCGTTATAACGCGAACCGATGCGCCCCCAGACCACATGTGCCCCGGAATCCGGGTGCCAGTAGGCGGTACCGCCGGTGAAGTCCTGAGCCACGCCATTCTTGGCGACACCATACTCATCCGACAGGCAGGTGCCGATTCCCGGCAGCGATGCGACGGCCTTTTCAATCTCGCCGCCTACACGGCAGACCGCGCCACGATCGGACTCCGGCAGCTGGAGTGCATCGGCCAGCGTTGGCCAGGCTTGACTGACCTCGAATTGCCAGTACGGCCAGGTGTGAGTACCCGAGCTCCGGAAGTTTACAACCGGCTCGACGCCCTTTTCGCGTGCATTTCGGATGAAGGTTTCACTGGTCATGCGGGAAAGCACTTCCAATGCGTAACCGGTCGGATTGTCCGGCTTCGTCGGATCGATCTGCGACGGCACGTCCCACTCACCGGTGTTGCCGTTACCCGCCGAGATGTACAGCGACATGCCCTTGAGCTTGTCGATGTTCAGCTTCGGATCATTGTCCTTCCAACGCTGCGAACCGAGCGGTCCCCACATCTTCGTCGCGTCATAGCCACCGGTGTTCTTCATCGCCAGAGCGATTGCCTGCGGCATGCCGGGCGAAGTCATGTCTAGGTAACCTGAGAGGCTACCGGCAAACTTCCACAGCTCCGGCGAGTGTGCTGCGACGTTGTAAGCACCGGTAGCGCCCATGGAGATACCGATGATGCCGCGTTCATCGTTGCCGCGGAAGCCGTTGGTGATAACCGGCACGAGCTCCTTAGTAATGAAGCTCTCCCACTTGTAGTTCTGACCGTTATCCGGCTGATCCCAGTCAGAGTAGAAGGACGATGTACCGCCGGCGGGCATAACCACCAGGACATTCTTGTCCTCGTAGAAGCGTTCGATATTGGTAGCGCGAATCCAACCGGAGTAGTCATCAAACGATGCCATACCGTCAAGGTGGTAGACGCTCGGGAATGTGCGCTCCTTGTCGCGGTACCAATCGCGCGGCAGCAAAATCTCAACCTGAATTGGCTTCTCCGGCATGGCAGCCGAGCGAATGTGCGCAATGACGTGGTGATCTGTGTACCACTCGACTTTGTCTACGCTGACTCCGCTGGGCAGGTTCGCCACTGCGGGAGTATCGACTTTAAATGGCGTACGCTCCGGCCCCGGCATCGGCTTCGGCATGCCCAGGCCAGGTAGCTGCGCACCAGCAGCTTGCGCTGCTTCAGCGGCCTTAGCAAGGTCTCCCAGGTCTCCAGATTGAGCTAACTGCCCCTGAACGGCCTGAAGTTCCTCGTAGCTGGGCAGACCTGGCTGAGCTGGCTCGGGAGCCGCCACTGCAGCAGGGGCACCGAGAGCGAGAGTCAACGGTAGTGCCAAAAGTGCGGTCAACGCCCGCGATGACTTCCGGCTGTTGCCGAGGCCACCACGGAGGAATCTAGCGGTTACGCGCATAAGAGGGCTTCCCTTTACAAAGTCGCTGGTTGAAATTATTTGAGACATTGAGTGTTGCACCGGCGCCGATTAGGCACCTGCAGATAGCATCACGCGGCGCTAGAGCTATGCGTTTACCGTTCCGCTTCTCAGAATTACGTGGTGACCAGCAACGTATCCGAAGGTTCCCCTCCTCCGGCGTGCCGCTGCAAGAAGAATCTCACACACGTTCTGCGAAACAAACGGTATAGCTACCTGAATAGCTTCACCCTTTACTTTAAGGTTCGACTCTCATGTTTACCCTCTTACGGGTAAAAACCGTGGAGACACACGCAAAAGGAACTGAATTCAAGCGTTGACAGCGCAACTCTTTGCGCCCCTCTGTAGGCCGTTACCCACACCTTCCACTCAGCATCCAAACCCGGACTCGACACAGAAAAAAGACCAATCCCAACAAAAGGATTGGTCTTTTTTCAAAATTGAGACTTCTTAAGAAGCTAGCCCCTTTAAGCAGTTATCCAGCACCAGAGCTAGGTCAGCACACCAGGGCACCAGAGCGCTCTGAAACAAATACCGACTTAAAGCCCCAGCGCCCCAAGAATGTACGGGCGAGCAAGCGCGGCATCACGGCCCCACAGCTCCCACGAGTGGATACCGTTCGGGCTGTAGACAAACTGCGCATTGAGGCCGGCAGCGCGAGCGTCCTGCTCAAAGCGCTGCGTCGAAGCGCGGGAGACGGACTCCATTACGGCACGCCAGACAGTGTCAGGGAGCTGCGGCACCGGACGGTTCAAAACCTCCGGGTCACTCCACAGGCTCTGAACACCCTGGGCGGAGGAAACATACATCGGCAGCCCCTGGAGCTGATCGAGCAGCATCGAAGGGTCATGGGCCTGGCGTTCCGCCGAAGCCGGAACCGGAAGACCCCACATACTAGTGGGATTCACAACACCAGTGCCGGCCACCATTGCAGTGGTACCCGTAGCAACTACCGGGTTGGACATCTGGTAGTAACCGGACAGCGAAGTGACCTGCTTGAACTGATCACGGTGACGGGCCGCCAGTGCCACTGCCGCGGCTGCACCCATGGACAAACCAGCAATCGCGTTGCGGTTTGGATTAACACCAAACTCACGCTGCAAATAGACCGGGAGCTCCTGGGTCAGGAAGGTTTCCCACTTCTGGGTCTTGACCCCTTCAGCGGTCACTGCCGGAGCGTTCCAGTCGGCATAGAAGGAGCCGTCGCCAGCAGCCGGCGCAACCAGAGTGATGTTGTCATTGGCAAAAGTCTGAGCAATGTGGCCCGACCAAATCCAACCGGACGCACCCTTATTAAATCCCCACAGACCGTCGAGCATGTACAGGGAGGCATCGCCGCCACCAGTAGCCGCCTTAATCTGAACCGGAATATTGCGGTTCATAGCTGGCGAGAAAACCTGGCAGTACTGAACCCACCAGTTGTATGGATCCCACTCACAGCCTGGGCGCAGTCGATCACGGTTTGGATCAGCACTCGCGTCCTTCGCGGATGCGAGCATGATGCCGCCAAAGACCATCGCAACCGCTACGAGGGCAGCTACGACCTTCACCGTGAAGTTACGACTCACTGCAGTAAAGCTCATCGTTCTCCTCTTTACTTTCGGACTTACCTCCGCGCCAGACTTCTCGGAGGCAGTCGCTTGCGCGAGCTTTCGCTTTTCTGCTTCCAGTTGTGACGCGACAACTGGAGACTCCACAAAAGAATCTCGAGTATGTAACGATACTCAATCGTTTCCCTACAACCAAGTTAAAATCGTAACCATTCCGTAATATTTCTCACATTTCCCGACAAAACTATCTACCACAAGGAGAAACACTGTTTACCAGCGAGGAATTACAGAATTGTAATTCTGCCCCCGACTGACCTGTAGGACTGACTGAGACATCTAAAACACGCCTACAAGAACCCCAAACACAACCTAAGTACTAACGAGGTACAGAAAAAGCCCATGCACCCCTCGATGCATGGGCTTTCAGCTACCAACTGAACCCGACGAGAACCCGACTAGAACCCGACGGAAATCGCAGTTCGCTTAAAGGGATAAGAACTGGGAACTACCCCAGAGTCGGGACAGCGTAGACAGCGATGGCAATGGACAGCAGCCACAGGACGGCCAGTGCCTGCAGCGGTCGGTCCTTGAGCGCAATCTCATCCGGGCTTCCCGCATCACCACGGTCAACGTCGGCGGCGAAGCGCAGGATGGCCACAGTGAATGGAACCATCGAGATCTCGTACCAAATAGCCGAAGTCGATGAAGTGCCCGGCGCGCGGCCCATCTCAAAGCCCCACAGCGCGTAGCTCAGCACCACGGCGGTCGCAGCGAGGGTCCACACAAAGCGCAGGTAAGTCGCGGTGTAACCCTGCAACGACTTTCGAATCTTCTTACCCGTGCGCTCTGCCAACAGCAGCTCAGCGTAACGCTTACCGGCTGCCATGAACAGCGAACCAAAGGCGGCAACCAGCAAGAACCACTGGGACAGGTTGATGTTGGCAGCAACACCGCCGGCCATTGCACGCAGCATGAAACCCGAGGACACCAGCGCAATATCAATCACCGGCTGGTGCTTCAGGCCAAAGCAGTAACCGAGCTGCAGTGCAATGTATACAGCCACAACAATTGCTAGCCCCGGCCCCTCAGAGGCAAACCAGGACACCGCAATCGAACCAATAATCAGTGCGACCGCCATAATGTACGCCATGCTCACCGGCAGTACGCCAGCGGCAATTGGGCGGAAGCGCTTGGTTGGGTGCGCCCGGTCAGCTTCAACATCGCGGGCATCATTAATCAGGTAAATCGACGATGCGGCCAAACAGAAGGCCACAAACGCCACCAGGATGTCGACGGTCAGCGTACCGATCGAACGTCCCGAGTCCATGATCTCGTTGCCGGCTGCCAGTGGAGCCGCAATGACCAGGACATTCTTCACCCACTGCTTCGGGCGAAGCGCCTTGATCATGCCGTCCAACAGATTCTTCGGCGGATGCCCCTGCGGGTGCGCAGGCTCATCGATACCGGAAGTGTGCGGCTCGGACCCAATCCTTGATTGAGAAGCTTGCCGCTGGTTGGCCGACACATTGGCCAAGTTGTCGTTCTCCGCCTGTGTCACTGTGCATTCCTTTCCGCAATGGAGGGCTGTCCACCCTGGTTATGCTGCGCCTTTTTCGGCTCGATGACCTTATCACCTATCTTGTCCACCGCAAGAGCAGTGGCTGTACCCAGCGCTGCTCCGAGAGCGACATCGGTTGGGTAATGAACTCCCAGCACCAGGCGGGAGAGCATAATCGCCGGCACGCCCACGGCCGGTGCTGCCGGGTAACCCAACTTTGCAATCCCCACCAGCGCCGCCGTCGTCGACGTCGCGTGCGAGGACGGGAAACTCAGCTTGCTTGGCGTACCAACGCCGATTGCTATACGACGGTCATGGGGACGCGGGCGACGGACAATGCGCTTAAGCACCACCGATGCCGCATGCGAGGTAAAGGCGGCCACACCGACCTTTGCCCAGCTAATGCGTCGCTCCTTATCCACCGCCGCCCCGAGGGCAGCGAGCCCCATCCACCCAAGGGCGTGCTCACCGAAATAGCTCATGGCACGCGCGGTGGGCAGCACACCCGGGACGTCGTTAAGCGTGTGCTGAATATTAACGAGAACGTCGGACTCGCCGAACGGATCGCCTTTAATTTTCGAAGACATTCGCCCAGGCCTTCCTACTGGTCAGATCGTCATAGGCTGCGCGGTAGCGTGCCTGCATTTGCTCGAACCGCTCCTCAACCTGCTTTTGCAGCTCCCAGGATTCTTCCAGCAGAGCCTTGGCCTTGTCGCGGTCACGCTGGCGATACACCACGCCACGGCCATCAGCGGTGGTGACCGTTGCGCCATCCAGACGCGACAGGGAGAACCAACGAGCCTCCAGCGGCGCCAGGTTTGCCTGCGGCACCGCATGGTGCTCGGAGTTTTCCGGGCGCACGCTGTGCAGCAGACCCTTGGCCAGCCAACCGACCTTCTTCAGCTTGCCCAGACGACCACCGACATCCTTTGTCGGAACCCCCGGAATACCGGAGGGCTTTGGCAGATCGCCTGCGCTCGGCAGCACAACCGCGTCGGGGAAGCTCTTGCGCAGGGCATTGATGCGCGGCAGCGAGGACTCGAGAATATCGAACAGGTGCTCCGGGCCTGCCAGGAAGTCCTTCATGGCTTCGTTCTGGATGGCAACAGTGGAGTACTCCAGGCACAGAAGGTGCTTGAAAGTGGCCTTGCGCATGGAACGCACGATACCGGCAGCATCGCCCTCGTGCTGAAGAGCCGCGACAATCAAGCGGTTGCGCAGGTGGAAGTACGCCTGCCAATCAATCGCATCGTCTTTGTCCGACCAGGCCATATGCCAAATTGCGACGCCCGGCCACGTGGCCGTCGGAAAGCCTGCCTTACCTGCGCGCAAACCGTATTCGGCATCGTCCCACTTAATAAACAGCGGCAGTGGCTGACCGATCGTCTCAGCAGCGACGCGCGGAATCAAGCACATCCACCAGCCGTTGAACTCAACATCGATGCGACGGTGAAGGTCCTTCGAATCAACAACCTCACCGGTTGCGTTGGTGCCATGCTCCCCGCGATCGCGCAGCGGGTGCGCATAAAAGTCGTGGTCATAGTGGACGTGCGGAGCGGAAGTCCACATGAAGTCATGGCGGCCGATGACTTCACCCATCGAGTGCAAGTGGCTGCGCTCCTGCAGGTTCAGCATCTGACCGCCGACCAGCATCGGGGACTTCGCGAACCGGCCGACAGCGACCGCACGCAGAATGGAATCCGGTTCGATGGCGATGTCGTCATCCATGTAGAGAATGAACGGGCTATCGGTCGCACGCTTCGAATCCGAATCCGGACCTCCCAGGGCCTCATACATAATGCGGGAGTACCCGCCGGAACCACCGAGATTTCCCTGTGGGAAGATACGCAGGCGGTCACCAAAGTGCTCGGCGACAGCATCGAAGCCCGGCTCGTCTGCCGGGTGCTTGGTGCCCTGGTCAGGCATCAAAACAGCATCGATGATGGCATCGACTTCAGGATCCGAGGACAGCGCCTCAAGAGCAGCAACTGCATCGGTCGGGCGATTGAACGTCGGGATGCCGATAGTGACGCGCCCCTCCGGCGCCGGGTGCTCCGTGCCGTCCGGGTACGTCTGGCTCGGCGCCTCGATATCGGAGTACCAACCTGCGGAGTGGATTACCACGTCCGTCTCACAGGTGAGGTCAAACCAAATCCAGCCGCCGTCTTCAAATTGCGTCAGCGGTACTGGGATTTCGCAGACGTGCACATCCTTGCCGTCCACCTTGGCTTCTGCACCTTCAGCCGCCGCACCCAGATCACCGACAACTTCGCCGGTCACGGCGATACGCGCACCGTCAATCTTCGAACGGTAAATGTCCACGCGCGCAGTACCGGACAGTTCCAGGCGCAGGACAACATTGTCCAGATTCGTCCACCGGCGCCAGTAGCTGGCCGGAAAAGCATTGAAGTAGGTTTCAAAACTAACTTCATCACCCGCCGGAATGGTGGCTGACGTGCGCGAATGCGCTTGCACACGACCGGCATTAGTCTCCGGCTCAACCAAGTAGAGCGAGCGGACATCACGGGGCTCACCCAACTTTGGCAGCAAAATCCGCTGCAGGCGTTCAACGGCAAGGCTTGACGACGTTGTCGGGGTATGTGTCCGCTTTTGTTCAGGCTGTGATGCCATGAGACGTATCAACCACTTTCCGAAAGGTCTACCGGGGATGTTGCCGCCGATAAGTTACCGACGTTTCTATCTCATAGCATCCTAGTGCCCGTGGCGGATTGCCTCTTGTTGCCACGCTAGCGACAGCCCAGAATGTGAAAGCCCCTACGCGCTGCGGACTATCTGCTGCGCATAGGGGCTTTTTCGTTCAGGCTCTAGTTTTAAGCTCCGAGGAAACCTTCGATGCGGGCCTTGGAGTTCTGGAGGTTGCGATCCCAGGTTGGCCAATCGTGGATACCGGTCTGCTCGTATTCAAACGTGGCATCCAGACCGGAGGTACGAGCACGCAACTCAAACTCGCGGGTGGACAAGCGGGACAGCGACTCCAGCGCAACGCCACCGGCCTTCGGGACGACACGATAGAGGTTCTTCGGGTCACGAACCTCATCCGGAACACCATTTGCCGAGGTAATAACCAGATCCAGCCCCTTCATCTTCTCGACGTTCAGGTACGGATCATTGCGGACACGCTCCGCTGACATAGGCGCACCCCACATGTCGAACGAGCTGTAGCCAGCCGACAGCTGAGCAGCCTCAATTGCAGTAGTCATACCCGGCGCAGTGGTGTGCAGGTAACCGGAGAAGGCAAGAGCCTGACCGAACTGGTCTCGGTGGTTGTATGCCAGCGACAGTGCAGCAGATGCACCCATGGACAGACCTGCAATGGAGTTACCAGTGCGAGAAATGCCGAACTCACGCTCAAGGTAAACCGGCAATTCCTGAGTCAGGAAAGTCTCCCACATGTTTACAAACGGACCGTGCACACTAACCGACGGACGCTTCCAGTCGGTGTAGAAGCTACCGCCGCCACCACCTGGAATAACCAGGTTGACGTTGGATCCTTCAAAAGTACGTGGGGCGTTACCGTGCTCCACCCAGTCAGAGGCATCAGCCGGGCTACGCAGACCATCTAGCAGGTAGAGAGCCTTGTTACCACCATTGGCAGAGGCCACAATCTGAACCGGAATATTACGGTCCATGGCCGGCGAATAAACCTGGCACTTCTGGGTGAAGTACTGGTACGAATCCCACTCACAACCCGGGCGCAGCGAGCCTCGGTCACCCGCCGCGCTCGCGGCCGGCGCCATGGTCAATGCAGACGCGGCCACAGCTACTGCGGACGCAACGGCTGCAACCTTTCGACGCCAACCACGGAAAGTAGAGGTGATTTTCACGTGTGCATTCTCCTCACAATGTGCGATTCCCCACGGCCGGTGGGAACTATCAGGCGTGTTTCCGCTTCAGGGAATTACCTTAAGAAACAATAAATCTTCGACAAACTTACCCGCATTCACTGTCGTTTTCCAGCAGAACACGTCGAGACCCCACTTTTCGGCGGGTTCTGGTATCCGCATTTTTACTGCGCAAGCCCCCGCAGCTCGCGCGACTCCCGCGCCCCGCGCCAGGTAATAATCGCGCCAGCCGCCGCGATTAGCACGATGCCCAGCGCCATGGACCAAGTCACTCGGTCACCGGAAAACGCCCAGCCCAGGATTGCACCGATGACCGGATCCAGTGCAAAGAGCGTGCCGACGACCGCCGCTGAGACAATTCCCGCAGCGATGGTGTCCATCACGTAGGGAATAACAGCACCAATGAACCCAGAAATAACGATGGTGGCCCACATCGAACCGTCGACAAGCGGTGCGGCGGAAACGGAAAACGGCGCGAGCACGATTGCTGCGACGACCACTGACAGCGCCAGATCCGGCATGCCGCCGCCCTCGGAACTGCCCATTCGGGCGGAGAAGAGTGTGTAGGCGCCGAAGAAAATCGCGCCGATCGCGGCGTAACCAATGCCGATAAGGTCCAGGTCATTGGAGGGCTGGGCGATTAGGGCAACGCCGATGAAAGCGACGATGGCCCACAGGCGGGATCGCCACATTTTCAGTCCCAGGAAGGACACGACGCAGGGGCCGAGGAAGTCGATGGTGACGGCAACGCCCTGCGGGAGGCGGGCGATGGCGGCGTAAATCATCATGCTCATCATGCCCATAGCGATGCCGTAGACCACGATGTTGATGGCGCGAGCGCGGGTCATCCCGGACAGCTTTGGCCGGAACAGGACCACCATGATGATGGCGGCGGCAGTCATGCGCAAGCCCGATATGCCCGGCGCGCCGACCGTGGAAAGCATGCCAGTGACCAGCACGGCCGCGGCCTGGGTGCCGAGAGAACCGATGAGAACCAGAATTACGGGAGCCACTGGCAGGGTGAGAAACTTGTTCACACGCTGTAGCAATGGCCCCTGCTGGGGAACTTCGGTTTGGTTTTCTTCGCGCGACACTCGCGCAATACTAGCGCGGGAGCCGCAAGCGGCAAACTAGTGCCCGCGCTCCTGCTGGATCGCTTCGCCGTCGTTGAAGAACGGCGCAATCTTGTTGTCGAACATCGACAGTGCGGAACCGATTGCCATGTGCATGTCCAGGTACTGGTAGGTACCCAGGCGACCACCGAAGAGGACCTTGTTCTCCTGCGCTTCTGCTGCGGCGAGCTTGCGGTAAGCCTCCAGCATCTCGCGATCTTCCGGGGTGTTGATCGGGTAGTAGACCTCGTCGCCATCATCGGCGAAGCGGGAGTATTCCTTAACAATTACCGTCTTGTCCTTGACGTAATCGCGCTCCGGGTGGAAGTGGCGGAACTCGTGGATACGGGTGTACGGCACATCTGCGTCGTTGTAGTTCATCACTGGGGTGCCCTGGAAGTCGCCGGTGTTGACAACCTCCATCTCAAAGTCCAGGGTGCGCCAACCCAGCTTGCCCTCTGCGTAATCGAAGTAGCGGTCCAGCGGGCCGGTGTAGACGACCGGAGCATCCGGGGAGACAGCGCGCAGCTCGTCGCGCACCTCGAACCAGTCAGCGTCGACAACGACGTCAATCTTGTCGGAGGTCACCATGTTTTCCAGCCAGGCGGTGTAGCCGTCGACAGGCAGACCTTCGTAGGTGTCGTTGAAGTAGCGGTTATTAAAGGTGTAGCGAACGGGCAGGCGGGTGATGTTTCCGGCCGGCAGGTTCTTCGGATCCGTCTGCCACTGTTTGGCAGTGTAGTGCTTGACAAAGGCCTCGTACAGCGGGCGGCCAATCAGGGAGATGGCCTTTTCCTCAAGGTTCTTCGCATCCCGCGGATCCAGACCATCAGTCTGGTCCTTAATCAGCTGGCGAGCCTCGTCCGGGCTGTAGTACTTGCCGAAGAACTGGTTGATTAGCCCCAGCCCCATCGGGAACTGGTACGCGGTGCCCTTGTACATAGCGAACACGCGGTGCTGGTAGTCGGTGAAGTCAGTGAACTGGTTGACGTAGTCCCACACCCTCTTATTAGAGGTATGGAACAGGTGCGCACCGTACTTGTGCACCTCGATGCCAGTCTCCGGCTCTGCCTCCGAGTAGGCGTTGCCGCCGATGTGGTTGCGGCGTTCGACAACGAGCACGCGCTTACCCAGCTCATTGGCGGTCCGCTCAGCAACGGTCAAACCGAAGAAACCCGAGCCGACCACGATGAGGTCGTAGGTGTTGTCCTTGATGTCCTGTAGGGACTTCGGAGCAAATTCATTGGCAGTGATGTTCTTTTCGCTACTCACGCCTTAAAACCTATTGCATTTCCATCCGGTTTGCGGGTGTACACGCGGGCTTTACGACGTCCACGTGAGCCCAACCCAACGTTCATTTGGTCACATTATTTGATAATTTTCCCAAAATTAACGGGGAAACACAGATGTCTCACTAGATTTTTTTAGTCACACTGGTAACATCCTCCTCAGAATTTTCTGTTGCTTTGCAGCTTTCCTTCCCTTCGACCCCGAGGTAGGCCTCGGGTCGATAACCCTGTACCCCATTTTTTTGGAGCTTTTACCGTGCCAACTCGCCGTCGCATCAATGCCCCGTCGATGGGCCGTCGCACCTTCCTCTATGGACTGGCAGCTACTACTGCCGCAGCTCCACTAGCAACATGGGGCATTCGCCAGGCCCCTACCCTGGTTGAAAGCCCAGGCGTAGGCCCCATCGCAGCCAAGATCTCGACATCGCCGCTGGTTGACGCTGTCACGATGATGATTGACGACGCAGCCGTCGGCACGCATGCCATTACCGATGCCCTGCACCCGCTTCGCGGATTCGTGAAGGACATCACCCGCGACGAACCGTTCTCCCAGTTCGCCCTGACCTGGCCGGGCGATGACAACCTGCAGCTCTACGTTCGCGCCGAGCGTGAAGACGGCAGCTTTGGCCCGTGGTTCCACGCTGATTCTCACGGCCCGATGAATAACTCCGGACAGTCCGGCACCGAGCTGCTGTTCGTTGAGCCCACCAGGCGCGTGCAGGTGTCGACTGTCGGACTGAACCTCCTCGAGGGCCTAGATCCACGCAACATCATTGGTATCGACAATCTTGACCCCGCAACCATCGGAGGTTCCCTGCAGGACCTCGTCAGTGCTACGGCCGCGTTGTCCCTCAACGCCGTCCAGGCAGTTTTCATCGACGGCGTAGAGCAGGTCGGCGAGGTTATTCAGCCAGTTGCGTACGAGTCGTCGATTGCCGGTGCGCCAAATGTAATCAGCCGTGCAGCATGGGGCGCAGATGAGTCCATCCGCAGCGGTTCGAGCTCCTACAGCACTTTCAAGGGCACGTGCATCCACCACACCGCGGGTTCCAATAACTACTCAGAGTCGCAGGGACCAGCCATTGTCCGAGGCATTTACGCCTACCACGCAAAGACGCTGGGCTGGGGCGATGTTGGCTACAACGCGTTGGTCGATAAGTACGGCAACATCTACGAGGGGCGCTACGGCGGCCTGGACAAGAACATCGAAGGCGCACACGCAGGTGGCTTCAACAACGGCACCTTCGGTATTTCGGTGATGGGCAATCACGACCAGCTGGAGATTCCGGATGCGGCCGTCACTGCACTCGGCGAGATGGTCGGCTGGCGCATGAAGGTCGGTGGCGTCGATCCGATGTCCACCGCCGCACTGACCAGCGCCGGCTACTCGAAGGCACGCTACAGCTCCGGCCAGACCGTGAACCTCCCGGCCATCTTCGGCCACCGCGACACCGGCTACACCTCATGCCCGGGCACCTTCGGCTACCAGCAGATGGATGCCATCCGCGCTGCAGCCAAAGCCAAGTTTGATGGCGCCGGCGGAGCGGGTATCGCCGGCCGCTCGACGGATTCGAACAACCAGGACGGAGAGGCCGCCAGCATTCCGTCGATTCCGGGCACCGGCGAGTCGGGCGACAACGGCGGTTCCCTCGGAAACGTGGAAACGCCCACACCAGGCGAGGTTCTCGGTGAGTTTCTAACTGATTCCCTGCCAGCCAACCCTGCCGAAGCTACGCAGGCCTGGTTCGCACCTCAGAACTAAGTCTCCCGCTTATCCACAACAGGCATAACCACATCACATTTGTGGTGTAGCACCAGATCTTCGCAATCACCCAGGAGTTATTACCGTGTTTAGTCGCCGCCGCATCAATCGCCGCGCAGGTGCCAAGCAATCCTTGGTGCTCGCTGCCGTGGCGACCCTTGCCCTGACACCCGTTGCCGTTGTCGGCGCAGGTGCCGCTTATGACCTCATCGAGGAAAACGGCGCCAGCCCCATCGACGCGGTTGTCCAGAGCAAGTCGCTTGCAGACAGCGCCTCTGTCCTCGTCGAAGACGCGGCAATCGCAACGCAGTCGCTTGCCGACGAGGCTCATCCCAACCGCGGTGTCGTCAAGGAAATTACCTCCGATACCGAGTTTTCCCAGTTTGCGCTGACGTGGGCCGGTGACCCTGATATCGCCAGCTTCGTCCGCGCCGAGCGCGCCGATGGCTCCTGGTCCGACTGGTTCAGCGTCGACCCAGACTACCCCGCTGAAGGCAATGGCAACGGCCTGAACGGAACGGAGCTCATCTACATCGAGCCAACCAAGCGTGTTCAGGTTTCCACCCACGGGCTCAACATCTTCGGCCCGGGTTCCGGCGTGGATCTGAAGGACATCAAGGGCGCCGAGAAGTTGGATCTGTCCAAGCTCAACCTCGACGAGATTAATGCTGAGGGCGCCAAGAAGGCTGTGGAGGATGCAAAGGATTCCGCTACGGATGCGGCCAAGGATGTCGCCGAAGCCGCTTCCGACTACCAGCAGACTCCGGATGCAGCTCCTGGGGACGCACTCGATGACCCGACTGCTCCGAGCGCTAACGACGCTGCAAATCTGGACTCGCCGAACCTCCCAGTGAAGTGGACGGACATCGAACCGGTCGCCGATGAACTGCCGATCGACCAGGTCGACGCAGTGCTAATCGACGGCCAGGCTGCTGCATCCGGCATCGACCCAATTGTGGATGCCAAGAATGTCACGGGCATGCCGAAGGTCATTACCCGTGCCGGCTGGGGCGCCAACGAAAACAACCGCTGTAAGGGCGCGGACTACGACAGCAAGCTTGTCGGTGCCACCGTGCACCACACCGCTGGTTCAAACAACTACACCGAGAGCCAGTCCGCTGGTATCGTCCGCGGCATTTACCAGTACCACGCACAGACTCTGGGCTGGTGCGACATCGGATACAACGCCCTTGTCGACAAGTACGGCAACATCTACGAGGGCCGCTACGGTGGGCTGGATAAGAATGTCCAGGGCGCACACGCAGGTGGCTTCAACACCGGTACTTTCGGCATCTCCATGATGGGTAACTACTCTTCGGTTGCTCCCAGCGAGGCCGCACTGAACTCGGTGGGCAATATGATTGGTTGGCGCCTGAAGGTCGCCGGCATCAAGCCGACCGGCCAGATCCAGATGACTTCGGGTGGCACCAGCTACTCCAAGTACGGATACGGTAAGCAGGTCACTCTGCCGACAATCTTCGCGCACCGCGACGTTGGTAACACCACCTGCCCAGGTGATGCTGGCTACGCCCAGATGAGCAAGATCCGCTCGATTGCCGAGAAGAAGTACAACACACTCACCAGCGGAAAGATTGATAATGAGGGGCCTGACGGCTTGATTGATCTCCTCGTTCCGCAGGATGAAAAGGACGATAAGACCGCCGAGGACACAGACTCGCAGTCGAGCGAATCGACCGAGTCGAGCACGTCGACCTCTACTACCTCGACCACCTCGGCATCCACGGGTACGTCCACGACCTCGCCCTCCGAGAAGTCCTCGAGCGCATCGAGCACCACTTCTTCGACAACGTCGAGCTCCGACTCGACCACCTCGGGTACTTCGAATACCTCTGAGCCAACCGACGCCACGAACACCGGTGACACTGCTACGGCTGAATCCTCCGCACCGTCGGCAAGCGAGCAGAGCAACTCCTCCTCGCCGAGCGCATCCGACGAGCAGCAGAAGGCACAGGCTCTGGAGACAGTCTCGGGTGCACGTTCGATGCTGGCCTCGGCGCTGGGCATGCTCGGCGCACCGGGGCTCGGACAGACCGCCGATGCGATTCTGGGTGCCGTTGGACGCTCGATTGAAAACGGCCCGTCGATCGCTGACCTGCCGGTCCTGATTGACCAGATCATCACTATCAATGAGCAGAACGACCTGGCTGCCGAATGGCGCCAAGTTTCCGAGGAAATGGGCTCCGTTCTCGGTTACGCAATGTCCGGTATCCAGAGCGGTTCTACCGTGGCGAACAATGCTGGCCAGGCCGATGCCCTGCGCTATGTGAAGTTCTCCAACGGCGTAATCACCGACTCCGACACCACCGGCGCGCACGCTATCTGGGGCAAGATTGCTGATGAGTGGGCCCGCCAGGGCTTCGAGGTCGGCAAGCTGGGTGCCCCGACGAAGACCCAGGTGGTCGATGGAAACATCGAGCGCGCTGAGTTCCAGAACGGTTCAATCACCTTCGACCGCACCACCGGCGAAGTCAAGACCGAGCTGAAGTAAGCGCTGTCGAGCGCTGGGGGAGCTAGCTGGCGCGGGAAAACCTCGAGGCTAGCTAGAACCAGCGCTCCAGCACACGAGCAACACCGTCATCATCATTGGTGGCGGTGATTTCGTCTGCAATCTCCTTGACGTTGTCAGCCGCATTGCCCATGGCCACACCCGTGCCCGCCCACGACAGCATCTCGATATCGTTCGGCATGTCACCGAAGCAGACCACATCTTTCGCGGTCGCTCCGACCAGTTCAGATACGTATTCCAACCCGGCGCGCTTAGTCACGCCCGGCGCGGACACTTCCAAAAGCCCGTCGGGCATGGAGTAGGTCACGTGGGCCAAGCTCGCGTCAATTGCGGGAGCGACCAGCTCATATAGCTGTGCACTGTCCACATCTGAGTTTCGCAGCAAGAGTTTCGTCGCGGGTTCCGACAACACGGCCTCTTCAGCAAGCTCACCGTGCTCATCCGATTCCCACGCATGGTCATAGGACGGCGCCACCACAAAAAGCTCATCGATGGCATCATTCGCCGACGTCCCAGCGCGCTCTGCCGCAATGCCGATTCCACCGATGGATCGCGCCGCTTCGCGCGCATGCTTGACGACGTATCGCAGCGTCTCCGGCTTCAGTGTGTTGGCGGCAACCACTTCATCACGGCCGGAGTCGTAAATCACGGCGCCATTGGCACACACGCACAACGGCTGAACCGGCAGCTGCTCGAGCACTGGTTGCAACCACCGAGCCGGCCTTCCCGTGGCCAGCACCAACGGGGTTCCGCGGCGTAGCATTCGCGTGACGGCCTGTCGCAGGCGGGGAGTTACCCGCTCCCGCGAGTCGATGAACGTCCCGTCAATATCCGAAGCTACGAGTAGTGGGTGTAGTCTCTCGGTCACTTCGAACTACTTGCCGTCCTCACTGTTGTCATCTTCACCGTCATCGCAGAACCGGTCGTGCAACAACTGCAGCGTTGCGGCTACTCCCCCATGCTCGACAGTGTCGATTACCCAATCCGCGTTCTTCAGCAGGGACCAGTCCGCATCGGCCGTAACTACCGGCATGCCGACACGCTGTGTGGCTTCCTCAAAGTTCGAGCGACCGGCAAAAAGAATCGCGGTTTCTTCCTTGCGAGCCTGCTTGCGCAGCGTGCTAACCACCGCATTTGTGACGTCCAGTTTGCTGGCGCCCTCCGGGAGTTCCACGACCTGCAGGTCAACCGACTCCAAAGCCGATAGATTCGGCTTATCTCCCGGTTCGTGCAGAACAACGATTGTGGCTCCGGCATCGCCGAGCTGCTGCAAGGCCTTCATGTTTTCTTCGCTGGTATTGCCCGCGTCGTCGGCAAGCGATGCGGGGTAATCGAAGATGAACGTCTCCGGCTGAGCGGTGATGAGCCTGTTCAAGCGCTGTGGAAGCTTGTCGCGGATCATCATCGACTGGCCGATAAGACGGTAAACGGTCTGCTGCGTCTGTTCGACACCGGAGGCGGAGGCCTTCTCTAGTTGCACGTACGCTTCGCGGAAGGTCACGCGCATCGAATCCGTGGCCGTACGCACGGACTCCTTGCTCTCCTTAGCACCGGCGACAACATCATCAGCCATCTGTTCCACAGACTGACGGAACTGCGCCAACAAGGCGGTCGTCTGTTCCCTTCGGCGAGCAGACTCCGCGCTCATCGTTTGCGAGGCATCGAGGAACTGCTGCCTGGTCTGATCGCCGAACTCACGCGCACTATCGCCGAATTCACGTGCCGACTCGGCTAGCTTTTCCTTGAATGCGGCCAGATCACCGCGCAAATGACGGATACGCTGACGCTCTTCTTCGACTTTCAGGTCCTCTGCCTGGGCCTCTTCGAAAGTCGGTGCGCCGCCGCCAAGGCGAGCCGGTACCCAGTAGGCGCCCTTCGGCAGGGGACCTTCTTCAGCTGCATACTCGTCCCAGAGCTGACGGACACCCTGATCCATGATTTCGTGTAGCTTTTCGGTGGCTTCTGCCGGATCGCCCTCCGGGGTCCACGGCGGCAAAACCGTAATATGAATCGGAGTATTGCTGCGGCCGAGATGCTTGGGGTGCCCCTTCGTCCACACGCGCTGGGATCCCACAATCAGCACTGGGATGATGGGCTTACCGGTGCGCTGCGCCATACGCACCGCACCGGACTTCAGATTCTTGACTTCAAAGCTGCGAGAGATAGTCGACTCCGGGAAGATGCCTACCAACTCGTCGTTTTCCAGCTTCTTGCAGGCCTCTTCAAAAGACTTGGAGCCGTCGGTGCGATCGACCGGAATGTGTTTACAAGCACGCATGATTGGTCCTGCGATCGAATGGTCGAAGACTTCCTTCTTCGCCATAAAACGGACAAAACGGCGGTGCTTGCGGAATGGAAGACCGACATAGGTGAAGTCCATGTATCCGGTGTGGTTAGTAACGAGAACGGCGCCAGAGTCTTTCGGCACGTTTTCCCAGCCCTTAACGGTGAACTTCAAACCTTGGGCAAAGAAGACGGTGCGCGCCAATCCGATAATCGTTAAGTACACAGGATCCTTGAACATGGCCTTTACTCTACAATCTTTCGCACCCCTTAGCGGGGCGATATGTACTGGTATCTGAGACCCATGAATAAATGTCGTTACAGGCCCATGTCTTTGTGTAAAACCAGGTACATCCCCACACATCCCCCTTGCACGTACTGCGCACCTGTCATACAGTCCCGGTACACCCCATAGTCGCTTTTACCACCCCCGTTATGAGGTGGGCTCCGCCGATGGGTATTCATTCTAAAAGTAGTAAACCTCTATTAACATACCTATCTACCTGCGGAAAACCAGACAACATTTTGGGGCGGGTTTCCTTGGCTTTTTGACCCATTGTTTATATCTACGTAACCGTAAGTTACCGCTTACAAGTAAGCCGAGTTTTGGTAACCTGAGCCGTGAGCCGAGAAATTCTCTTCGACGAAAAATCAACGCCCCCACCGGGAAGGATTGGAAAATGTCGTCCTCTTCATCTCTCGCCCCATCTGCAGTTCTAAATAAGGAACAGCATGAAAAGACCTGGGAGAAATTCGGTACCGAGCAATACGACGTCGTCATTATCGGCGGCGGTTCTGTAGGCGCTGGCGCTGCACTCGATGCCGCAACCCGTGGTTTGAAGACTGCGGTCATTGAAACTCGTGACTTCGCAGGCGGTACCTCCAGCCGCTCCTCCAAGATGTTCCACGGCGGTCTGCGCTACCTGCAGATGTTGGACTTCCGCCTGGTAGCTGAATCCCTGCGCGAGCGCGAACTGTCCATGTCGCACCTGGCACCGCACCTGGTTAAGCCACTGCGCTTCGTCTTCCCGCTGACCCACCGCGTGTGGGAGCGCCCGTTCATGGCATCGGGCTTCTTCCTTTACGACGTCATGGGTGGCGCCAAGCAGGTTCCAATGCAGAAGCACTACTCCCGCAAGGGAACCCTGAAGCAGGCTCCGGGCCTGAAGGAAGATGCCGTGGTCGGCGGCGTTCGCTACTACGACACTCTGGTTGACGATGCCCGTCACACCATGACTGTCCTGCGCACCGCTGCTCACTTCGGCGCTGATGTCCGCACCTCCACTCAGGTTGTCGACTTCGTGAAGGAAGGCGAGCGCATCGTCGGCGCGAAGCTCCTTGACACCGACACCGGCGCCACCACCACCATCCGCGGCAGCGTTTTCGTCAATGCCACCGGTATTTGGTCCGATGAGATTGAGAAGCTGGCTGGCGTCACGGGCAAGTTCCGCGTCCACACCTCCAAGGGTGTCCACATTGTTATTCCGAAGTCCGCTCTTGAGGGCTCGGTGGCAATGACCTTCGTGACCGAGAAGTCCGTCCTGTTCGTGATCCCGTGGGGTGAATACTGGATTATCGGTACCACCGACACCGATTGGACCATGAACCTGGCCAACCCGGCAGCTACCCGCGCTGACATCGACTACATCCTCGACCACGTCAACGCCAAGGTTCGCCGTCCAATTACTTACGACGACATCGTCGGCGTCTACTCGGGTCTGCGTCCACTGGTGGAAGGCGACTCCGACTCCACCACCAACCTCTCCCGCAACCACGCTGTTGCCCACGTTGCCCCGGGCATGGTTTCCGTCGCAGGCGGTAAGTACACCACCTACCGCGTCATCGGCGCTGACACCATCGACGCTGCAGTCCAGGACGTCCCCCGCAAGGTACCGGAGTCCGTCACTGCAGATGTCCCGCTGCTCGGCGCTGACGGCTACCACGCACTGAACAACCAGAAGCCAGCCCTGGCCAAGCAGTTCGGTATCACCGAGAAGCAGGTCGAGCACCTGCTCAACCGTTACGGCTCCCTCATCTACGAGGTTCTGGCTCCGACAGCCGAGGACAAGTCCCTGCTCGAGCCGCTGGAGGCTGCTGAGCAGTACATGCGCGCTGAGGTTCTCTACGCCGTGACTCACGAAGGCGCAATGCACCTCGACGACATCCTGGAGCGCCGCCTGCGTGTCTCCATGGAGTACGCACACCGCGGTGTCGACAGCGCCCGGGCCACCGCTGAACTGGTTACCCCAGCTCTGGGTTGGGACAAGGACACGATGGAGAAGGAGATTAAGGTCTTCATCGAGCGTGTCGAAGCAACTCTGGCAGCTGAACGTGAGCTGACTGACAAGGCCGCTAACGAGATTGCTGCTCATGCAGTGGAGACTCGCGCGGACGTCGATGTCAGCCTCGACCGCTAGTTTGCCCCTCCCCTCCCCCGGTGGCCGTACTAGTTAGTTCTTAGATGGCCACCAACGCTGTAGCCACAACGAAATAGCTTTCCCTCTTGGGAAAACGGCTTTGCACTTCAAGGGGCTAATGGGCTCGAAATAAAAGTGCCGGCGAAAAGAATCAGTTCTCGCCGGCATTTCTTATACCTAAAAGTTTACGTTGCACGATTCCTCGTGGCCTTTCCCGGTCACGACGCACAGAGAGTTTCACATCTCATGGAGACAATCACAGGATCCCAGGCATTCCTCTGGGAGTTTTTCGGAACCGCCATTCTAATTCTGCTCGGTAACGGAGTCTGTGCCTCTATCAACCTCCGGACTACTCGCGCAGCAAACGCTGGCTGGATGGGCATCGCCTTCGGTTGGGGTATGGCAGTTTTCGCTGGCGCATCGATTGCCGACGTATCCGGTGGCCACTTGAACCCAGCGGTAACCGTTGCCCTAGCAATCAAGGGCAGCCTGGCCTGGAGCCTGGTCCCTTACTATGTCGCAGGTCAGCTGTTGGGCGCATTCGTAGGTGCAATCCTGGCCTGGGCCGCTTTTAAGCAGCTGTTCGACGCCAATGGTGTCGACGACAACGGCAACCCAACCAATGCGAATGCCGAAACTGGCGGCAACTTCTTCACCGCGCCGGTTCACCCAAATAACTTTTGGAATGCCGTCACCGAGTTCATCGCGACCTTCGTTCTGCTCGCATTCATCCTGTTCGGCCCAGCCGGCGGCGAACTTGGCCCGCTGACCTACTTCGGTGTCTCGTTCATCATTGTGTCGATTGGTCTTTCCCTTGGTTCCCCGACCGGATACGCCATCAACCCTGTTCGTGACCTCGGCCCGCGTTTGGCCTACGCTTTCGTGCTCCCGATTAAGGGCAAGGGCGATGCGAACTGGGCCTATGCATGGGTTCCGATTGTCGCACCGATGCTGGCAGCCGTGGCTGCAGGCGCTCTTGCCTTTGCCATCGGATAACGGGAATATGAGAGATATCGCACAATAAAATATCGCAAGCCTGAACACTCACATTTACACACAATTTCGCTAGGAGTATCCCCCATGACGCACAGCAAATACGTCCTCGCCATTGACCAGGGAACTACTTCCACCCGCTGCATCATCTTCAACCATGACGCAGAAATCGTCACTGTTGCACAGATGGAACACAAGCAGATTTTCCCGGAAGAGGGCTGGGTCGAGCACGACGCTCAGGAGATTTGGACCAACACTCGTCGAGTAGTCAGCGAAGCTCTCGCCGATGTCGACATTGCTTCCCAGGATATTGATGCCATCGGTATCACCAACCAGCGTGAAACCACTGTCGTCTGGGACAAGAACACTGGTGAACCGGTCTACAATGCCATCGTCTGGCAGGACACCCGCACGAATGAGATTTGCAAGGAACTCATGGGGGATGAAGGCGCTGACCGCTGGCGTGAGACCACGGGCCTACGTATCAACTCCTACCCAGCTGGCCCGAAGGTGCGCTGGATTCTCGACAACGTCGAGGGAGCTCGCGAAAAGGCTGAGGCTGGCGATCTACTCTTCGGCACCATCGATACTTGGCTGCTGTGGAATCTCACCGGTGGTGCAGAGGGCGACAACGGCGAAGACGCAGTTCACGCAACCGACGTCACCAACGCCTCCCGTACTCTCCTGATGGACCTCAAGACCCTCGAGTGGGATGAGGACATTTGCCGTGAAATTGGCATTCCGATGTCGATGCTGCCTGACATCCGACCGTCGGTAGGCGACTTCGGCCGTATCCGCGCCCGCGGTTCTCTTGCGGAGCGACCGATTACTGGCATCCTCGGCGACCAGCAGGCCGCCATGTTCGGCCAGGGCTGCTTCGGCGAGGGCGACACCAAGAACACCTACGGCACTGGGCTGTTCATGCTAATGAATACTGGTGAGAAGCCGAAGTGGTCTGACCACGGACTCATCTCCACCGTCTGCTACCAGGTCGAGGGAGAGAAGCCGGTCTACGCGCTCGAGGGCTCCGTCTCCATGGGCGGCGCACTTGTTCAGTGGCTGCGTGACGAGCTGCAGATGATTCCGAATGCGGCATCCATTGAGAACAAGGCAAAGAGCGTCAAGGATAACGGCGGCGTGTACATCGTGCCGGCCTTCTCCGGTCTTTTTGCTCCTCGTTGGCAGCCGGACGCTCGTGGCGTCATCGTCGGTTTGACCCGTTTCGTCAACCGAAACCACATTGCCCGTGCTGTGCTGGAGGCTGCTGCGTACCAGACCCGCGAGGTCCTCGACGCCATGGTCGCAGAATCCGACACGGACATCACAACGCTGAGCGTTGATGGTGGCATGACTATGAACGAGTTCCTCATGCAGTTCCAGTCCGACATCCTGAATGTCGCTGTCACACGCCCGAACAACATTGAAACCACGGCCCTTGGTGCGGCATACGCTGCGGGCCTTGGCATTGGCTTCTGGTCGAACCTGGATGAGGTCAAGGCTCACATCACGATTGACAAGAAGTGGCGTCCGAAGATGGAGGCCGAAGAGCGCGATCGCCTGTTCCACCAGTGGAACCGTGCCGTTGAGCGCACCTACGGTTGGGTCGAGGATACGGATGCTGAGGAGGCACCGAAGCCTGAATAAGTCCTCGTAAGAGCCGAAAAATAGCCCGGAAAACCTATTCGGTTTTCCGGGCTATTTTTATTATAAATTCAGGGCTTGTTTGTTATAATAAAATTATTATAACTATCATCCACTCCTCGATTGAAAACAGAAAAGAGCAATCATGCGTCGCGCATCAATTTTCACTGCGAGTGTGACCACCGCCCTGACTTTGGCCCTGGCCACCCCGGCAGCATCAGCAGCCCCAACGGACTTCATCAAGAACCCGCTGGAACCAACTCCCGACCCGCAGTCCACTGCAATGGTCGAGCTGCCCACCACCCCGGCACCAACCACTACGGTTGACGGACGCCACGTTACGGTCACCGACGGCTACATGACCTCACAGGATGGCAAGGGCACCCAGACTTACTGGAAGTCCAACACCATCCCGAATGCCAAAGCCACTGTCGTCGTCGTGCATGGCGCTGCAGAACACCTGGGTCGCTACGAGTGGGTAACCGGCAAGCTGCTGAACGCCGGCTACAACGTTTACCGCATTGACCACCGTGGGCACGGCCACTCGGGCCAGGTCGAAGGAACCCCAGTTGCCCGTGGCCATATTGATGATTTCCACTCGCTTGTCGATGACCTGCACATGCTCGTCGAAAAGGCCAAGGCGGATCACCCGAGCACGAAGACCTTCCTGCTCGGCCACTCCATGGGCGGCCTTGCCGTGGACTTCCACGGCATCAAGTACCCGGGCAGTGTCGATGGCATTGTCGCCAACGGTGGTGGCGCTCTTTTCAACCCCTACGGTGGCACGGACGAGGGCGAAACCATCACCCCAGAGGCCATGACCGATGTCCAGCGCGAGGCGCAGCCGACGATTTACCAGCGCCTGCCATTCCAGGACATGACCACATTCAACACTCGCATGCTCAAGGAAGTGCCGAACCGCACCGAGATGCGCGTGCCATCACTACCCGGCAGCGACTTGATTCAGCTTGGCAACCCGCTGGGTTCGAAGACCTCTTCTTCGCAGGCAGTGCGCGACGAGTACGAAACTGATCCATACAACAACTCCAAGCTCTCGCTCGGCATGGCTCAGCAGATGGCTTTTGCCGCCACCTACAACGGCACCAACTCCGTCGACTTTGTTGAGCCAACCCTGGTCATGATGGGTGGCCAGGATGAGATTGTGCCGCCGTTCTTCTCGCGCGACTGGTACAACGGCATTTCGTCCACCGACAAGCAGCTGATCGAGTTCGAAGGCCAGTTCCACGAGACCTTCAACGAGCCGGCACAGCACGAGGCCATTGCGACGGCTATTGCCTGGCTTGATGCGCGCATCTAATTGAACGCCAAATAAGAACCGAACCGCTTCCTAGCAGTTACGAGTTCTCCATAGAGCTAACCCGGTGGATTGAGGGGCGATTGCCTTCTGGCAATTGCCCCTCATTTTCTTTGCCCTACCCTCTCCGCGCCGTATAAAGCATCCAGTACTTGGCAATACAAACTACTGTGCGTATAGTTGGTATTACAAGGTACTAGGTATGAAAAGCATTCTGCCCGGGCAGATTCCTCCATACCGCCGGAAAGAAAGCACAACGCTATGCCCAAACGTCCACAGACACAACTGAAGAAAGGGGTACTTGAGCTCGCCATTCTCAAGCTGATTTCTCGCGAAGAGCTCTATGGCGCGGCACTCGTCGCAAAGCTCAACGTCTACCCCCACCTCAGCGCGCCTGCGGGAACCGTCTACCCCCTGCTCTCGCGGCTGACCGCCAACGGCTTGATCAGCAATCGCTGGGAGGAATCCCCCAAGGGACCGCCTCGCAAGTACTACTCACTGACAACCAAAGGAAAGCAAACACTCACGCAACTACACCAGGACTTCATCGATCTATCCGCCGACATGACCGCACTATTTTCCGAGGAGCCCCAATGAACACCTACCTCACTGCCATTGACCACAAACTGCGCGAAATCGGCATATCGCACGCACAACGCAAGGCGATCATCGCCGAGCAGGAGAGTCTTCTGCAAGAGCTTAACGACGTCCACGCGGACCTGACCGAAGAGCTGGGAACGGCGACCGACTACGCAAATTGCGTAGCCGAACAAGTTGGCGAACCAAACACCTTGCGCAGGTACCTCTCCAAACCGCTTCGGGTATTTACCAAAAGCGGTCGCGCTTCCCTGTGGAACATGGACGACCCGCGGATCCTCCAACCTCACCTGTTGGGTTTTGGCTGGTCTATCAACTGGGCCGCAGTAGCGACCAAGCTGGGGATTGTCCGACCGGACGATATTGACGGTGAGGTTATCTCTGAAATTCCAGCTCGCACACTGCAGGCGACCGCTTTTCTCCCCGCGGCCGTGACGGTTGCGCACGGCGTCGCACTGGCTATGTCCTGGAAGCAGTTGCCTTCAGAAGTCCACACGAAATGGAAGCTAAACGGCGAGGCAGTTCAGAAGACAGCACCGAAGGAAACTCTGCTTCTTCCCTTCGTGGTTTCTACGGTCGGAGCTGGATTTTCAGCTGCTTCGCTGCTCAAGGCAGATGACCGCGAAGATACTCTGCGTGTTGCGTCCCTAGGCGCGCTCGCAAGCACAATTGCACCATCTCAGCTGATCGGAGTCCTCACGGAAGAAAACTCCAAGACCAATCCGGCATTAGTCCAAGCTGGTGTTGCCGTGGCATCGGTCGCGGCTTCGGCCGCATGCCTTGCCCTACCTCTCTTCGCTGGGCTGAAGGCTACGTGGAAGAAAGCTGGGGTGGCTTAAATCATGCCGTCGTATGTAATCATTATCGCCGCAATTGTCCAGCTAGTACTGCTGACACTTTCTTTGGTTGTATTGGCCCGCACCCCCGCAAAACGTATCCGCTACTTTCCCAAAACTGCATGGGTGGTCATCGTCATAGTCGTGAACTTCATTGGACCAATTATTTTTCTGACCACTGGGTTCAGCCGCACAGAAACAGTTGACTACCACGAAGAATCACAGGAATCTGCAACTGACATCGTTAACAAAATCTATGCCAACGACTCATCGCACAGCTCAAGGCAGGAATAATGACCGTGCTCGAAGTCACTGACCTACATAAATCCTTTGGTTCAAAGACTGTGCTCGATGGAGTTTCACTCGCACTCGAGCCCGGCGAAATCTATGGTTTTCTCGGACGCAATGGCTCTGGAAAAACTACCGCAATCAGGGCAATTTTAGGACTGACCAGCATCGACTCTGGCGAACTAAAAACTACCGCCAAGCGTGTCGGTTTCCTCCCTGACGTTCCCAGTTACTATCCGTGGATGCGAGCTGACGAATTCCTTAAGTACTGCGGACGCCTCTGCGGACTCCGCGGCGCTGTGCTCGATAACCGAGTTGAGTTACTGCTCAGCCTCGCGAAACTCACAGGACAGTCCCAAAGAGTTATGGATTTTTCTCGAGGAATGCGTCAACGCTTGGGAATTGCACAAGCGCTTATCGACGCTCCCGAGCTACTCATCCTCGATGAACCAACATCGGCACTCGATCCGATTGGGCGATACGACGTTCTCTCTATGATTAAAGCCCTCCGCGGCCAGGCCACAGTGCTTTTTTCCACACATTTACTTAATGATGCGGAGAAGATTTGTGACCGCGTTGGCATTTTGCACGACGGAAAAATCGTCGCAGAGGGGCCTCTGAACCACCTGCTCACCCCCACAAGCGAGAGACTGCATCTAGTGGTTTCCCCAGGCCCACAAGACAAACCTTCAACCTCATCAAGGCTGCAGTCAGCAATCAACCATTCCGGTTGGGTCGTCGAAAGCTCTCAGCCAGAGCACCGCAGCCTCGAAGAAGTATTCATTGCGACTACCGGAAGAGAATAATGACACCTCAAACTACCACCGCACCGTGTAGGACCACTGCATCGCGGACTCATACAGAGGCAGTCTTCCCAGCTTTGTTACGCAAAGATGCAGAAGAGATTTTGCGCACATGGCGACTCCCATTACTAGCTACCGCGGCATTGCTCCTCGCCGTTTCGGGGCCTTTCATTGCCCACTATTTAAAGGAGATTGTCCAGACATTAGGCGGGGCTGAACTCGCTGCCATCGCTGACACCTTACCTAAACCGACGTACAGCACTGCTCATGCTCAATGGATTAAAGATCTCAACCAGGTGTTCCTCCTGGTTGTAGCTATAGTTTCTGGCTCATGTGCAGCAAGCGAGCTCAGCGATGGCTCGTACTTATTTAGTCTGACCCGTCATGTGCCGCGATGGAAATTCATGGTCTCCAAAATTCTTTGCGCGCTGCTTATTCCGGCAACCACAATCGTCATCGCCACAATACTCAACGTTGCCATCACGTTCGCAATCTACGGGGACGTCCAAATTCTGCAAATCTTCTATGCGCTACTTACGTGGTTCGTCGTAATGGCACTTGTCGTGGCTGCCGCATTTCTCGTAGGTGTAGCGTCGTTTTCTCAGGTGGGCGCAGCTGGCGCAGCCGTCGGCACGGGAATGCTCTTACAAGTCTTAAGTACTTGGGCTCCTGCAGATTCATGGAATCCAGCGGGAATCCTGAAACAAGCCGATGCGGTTCTCGCGGGACAAAGTGTTGCTCCGCAGCCGGTGATCACTGGATTATCCATCGCCGTTGTACTTTTCGGCATTGCAATTGCAGTACTGCAGCACAAAGAGCTATAAGTCAACGGCTTTAGCTGAAGGAAATCCGCTTAGACTCTCTCGCGAATTTTCTCCATGCCACATAGAAAACTGGTCTTGACGTGGACAAAACGACCGTCTCGTAGCTCACCGACCCGACCACAACCAGAAACTGATTAAGTTTATGACAGATTCGAACCAAAAATTGGCCGAAAAGTGTCATAAACTTAGGCACTTTCTCTGCAGAACGAGCCCGACCCCACGCCGACCCCATGCCAGCCCCGGCCAACAACCGAGCAACCAGCCCCGAGCCGCGGAACCCGCAGCCCAGGCCCCGAAAACCTACTTAACCGGCTCGAGAACTTCCTTGCCCATCATGAACGGACGCAGCGCCTCCGGAATCACCACAGAACCATCGGCCTGCTGGTGGTTTTCCAGAATGGCGACCAGCCAACGCGTCGTGGCCAGCGTGCCATTTAGGGTGGCGCAGTACTGAGACTTGCCATCGGCATCGCGGTAGCGGGTCTTCAAACGACGAGCCTGGAAAGTCGTGCAGTTCGAAGTCGAGGTCAACTCGCGGTAGGTGTTCTGCGTCGGCACCCATGCCTCGGTATCGAACTTGCGGGCAGCCGATGCACCCAGGTCACCACCAGCAACATCGATGATGCGGTACGGAACATCGACCGCGGCCAGCATCTCGCGCTCCATGTTCAGCAGCTTCTGGTGCTCTGCCTCCGCCTGCTCCGGCGGACAGTAGGAGAACATCTCCAGCTTGTCGAACTGGTGTACGCGCAGGATACCGCGGGTGTCCTTGCCGTAAGAGCCCGCTTCACGACGGAAACAGGAAGACCAACCAGCGTAGCGACGCGGCCCCTCCGACAGGTCAATAATCTCGTTGGAGTGGTAGCCGGCCAGCGCGACTTCCGAGGTACCGACCAGGTAGAGGTCATCTTCCTGCAGGTAGTAAATCTCATCGGAGTGCGCACCGAGGAAACCAGTACCCGACATGGTCTCCGGACGAACCAGCACCGGCGGCACCATCAGCTGGAAACCGTTCTGAGTTGCCTTCTGAGCAGCCAGGTTCATCATGGCCAGCTGCAGCATGGCACCGTAGCCGGTCAGGAAGTAGAAGCGGGAACCGGAGACCTTGACGCCACGCTCCATATCAATAAGTCCCAGCGACTCACCGAGGTCCAGGTGGTCCTTGGGCTCAAAATCGAACTGTGGAATCTCGCCAATTTCCTCCAGCACGACAAAGTCATCTTCGCCACCGGCGGGCGCACCCGTAACGATGTTGCCAATCAGGTACTGCAGACGCTCGACCTCAGCCTCGGCTTCCTTCTGCTCCGCTTCGGCTGCCTTCACGGCGTCGGAAAGCTCCTTGGCCTTCTCCAACATGGCCGGACGCTCTTCCTTCGACGCCTGACCAATCTTCTTACCGAAGCCCTTCTGCTCCGAACGCAGCGCGTCGGTGGAGGCAATAACCTCACGGCGCTTAGCGTCAGCTTCCAGCAGCTGATCGACCAATGCCGGGTCCTCACCACGGGTGCGCTGGGACTCGCGGGCTACTTCAGGGTTTTCGCGGAGAAATTTGAGATCAATCACGTTACCTAGAGTACCTGGTTTACGTCGATAAGCAGGTACGCGCGGGTTAGAGCGCCGCTTCCGCTCCTGAGGCGACCAGCAGCGCGCCGAGGACGAGGAAGATCGCGCCGGCGACAGTGTCAATCCACGGCCCTGCCAGCACCATTCGCTTGACGACGGCATCCGTCGACACCACGATCGCGATAAATAGGAAGAAAGTGATTTGGGAGGCGATTAGCACCAGCGTACAAAGCACGAGCGTCCCCACAGATGCGCCCGCGGGAATGAACTGTGAAAGCACTGCCGTGAGGAAGAGAACAATCTTCGGGTTCGACATGTTGGTGAAAAAGCCCTGGCGGAACGTCGCCTTCGGCGACCGGAGCGCCTCGCTTCCCAGGGCTGGTGCGGCACCGGCGCGCAGTTCGCGGAGAGTATTGATGCCCGCCTTGGCCATGCTGATGCCCATGTAGATGAGATAACAACCACCGACGAGCTGGATTACGCCCATCAGCAAAGGATTGGCGGTGATGACAGCTGCGAACCCAAAAACGGTAAGCGTCATCCAGATAGTGGCGCCAGTACTGATACCTGCAACCGCTGCGATCGCGTGCTTTCGGGATTTGGTGGCAAGGCGCAGGATTAAGAAGACGTCAGGCCCTGGTGAGGCCATACCAATAATGTGGACGCCCAGCAGGCTGAGTAGTGCAGTCCAGGTCAAGACTCGTGTCCTCGGGTAGCGAACGAATACCGGACTATTGTAGTGCTTAAAGCTCTTGAGCAAATTTGGACCGCAAACTCGGGCAGAGCGTCGATGACTGAGCTCCCTGCAACGGCATCAACGCTCATGGCAGCGTTGTCGCTTTTAGCGTTACCTTGTCCACAGGCTCATTGGCGGTGCACAATGGGGTCACTATGGCTGATGACAATATGAACCAGGATCGCGAGCACGCTGCCGCCACAGACACTGACTCCGGTGCAGGTACTGGCGCAGATGCCAGCGCTGGTGCATCCTCCGCAGCCGGCAACGATGCCAACGCTTCGAATAACTCCCGTGGAAGCTGGGGAATGCGCGCTTTGTCGACGGCAATGCTGGTTGGCGCCGCGGGAATGGCATTCGCGCTGCAAGCGGGAGTCATCGAGCCACCGAGTGGGCCACTTGGGGGCAAGGGTTCGTCGGCAAGCGCGTCATCGTCGACAACGACGACCATCGTCGACAAGGAGACGACGGCGTTCACCAGCGCAACCGCGGGCAACTGTCTGGACTGGAATCTGGCAGAAGATTTGAATGTTTCTGACTTCCGCGTCGTGCCCTGTGAGCAGCCGCATGCTTATGAGGTCGCCAAGAAACTGAATCTCGCCGATTACGAGGAACATCCGGGGCAATACGCCAAAACTGCCAACTACCCGACAGCGGACAATTTGGTGGCTCTGCAAAATGGCGTGTGTCGCAACACTGTGACTGAATACCTGGGCGGCCAGTACGATCCAGACGGTCGATTTATCACGGCGCCGATCATTCCTTCACCTAGCCAGTGGGAAAAGGGTGACCGAACCTTCCTGTGCGGTATCCAGGTCGTCGATGAAGACGGCAACACGGCGCACATGTCCGGTCCTGCGGCCGGGCAGGACCAGTCCCGCGTGTTCGAAGGCGGCCGCTGCGTGACATTGGACGAAAACGGCGCCATCCGCCAGGTGCCGTGCGTGGAAGATCACCTGATGGAGTCGACGGGAGTTGTCAATCTCCGCGACCATTTCGGTGACAACGTCCCCACTGACCAGGAGCAAAATGATGTGCTCGCGGAACAGTGTGTGACTCTCGCGCAGAATTACCTCGGCGGTGACGACCCGCTGTATAACTCGACGCTACTGCCATTTTGGACGTCATTGTCGCAGGAGTCGCTCAATGCCGGCTCGCGCAGTGTGAACTGCTGGTTGATTAAGGACAATGGCCAGGGCGGGTTCTCCACTCTCAACGGCCACGCTAACGAGTCCTTCACTATCGACGGCCAGCCGCCCGTAGCTCCGCCACCGCGCAATCCGCTGCGGGAGGAGCAGGGTGACGCTGGCACAGGTGACGCCGGTGCGGTCGGTGCCGACGGTACTGGTGCTGAAGCAGGCGCTGTGGATAACGCAATCGCTCCCGCAGGACAGTAGAACAACAGGACATTGCGAGGCAGCACCATAAATGGTTGACGTTAGCCCGGAGCGGTTCGATGCGCTTGTCGATGAGGCCATCGACCGCATCCCGACGCAGTTTCTCGATCAGCTCGATCAGGTCATCATCCAGGTCCACCCGTATAACCTCGACGAGCCCACACTGCTGGGACTCTACGAGGGCATTCCTCTGACCGAGCGTTCTAACAACCACTGGGGTCCGCCTGACCAAATCAGCTTGTATCGCGACATGCTCTGCCGCATCAGCCACACCGAAGAGGAGCTGGTAGAGCAGATTCGTGTCACTCTCCTGCATGAAATCGGGCATTATTTCGGCCTCGAGGAGGAGGATCTGGACCGACTCGGCTACGGATAAGTTCGGCTCTCCTGCACGGCCTCGCCCCTCTCGACTTCTTCACGGCAGCTTTCTTCCCTGTAGCCTTGGCAACTATGAGCGACAACTCGAGCAACACACCGGAGATCAGGGTCGGCGATAGGGAGCGTAACGCCGCGATGGAACGTCTCGGCAATCATTTCGCTGACGGCTACTTGGATATCAATGAGTTTTCCAAGCGCACTGAAGCTGCCGCAGTCGCTAAAACCCGCTCCCAACTACAAACACTCTTCGCAGACCTGCCCGCTGAGTCACCTCCCGAGAGTTCACAGGGCACCCCGGCTAAACCGCAGCACCAAAGTGTCGACCAAGAGCTGCAGACTCTGATGAAAAAGGGCCGCCAGCTCAACATTGTTGACTCTGCTGCAGGCATCATCGTATGTGTCTCTATCGTTCTGATGCTATTCACCGATATCGACAACGCGTGGTTCGGCTTCGTCGCCGCTGCGGCCGTTGCCCTCATTGGACGCGCCGCCTTGAACATCAACAATGACGAAGAAGAGCTCCTCAACGAAATCAACGAAGAGGAATCCAAGCGTCGCACGGAACGCCTACGCCTGGCAGCTCAGAAGCGCCGCGAGATTCAGGAAGGCCAGCAATAACGGCCAGCGGTGACAGTCGCCGCCCAGCTGCCTGTCTAAGGCAACTCGCTGTCGCCCCAGCGACGCACATCCCACGTGCCCGGTTCAATGCCGGCACGCTTGCCGACGGTCGCTGCGCTCGGAACCAGCTCGATTCGCTCGGTATTGGCAATGCGGTGTCGCAGTGCGTATTCCGGATCCGCCCCGGTCAGATACTGCCCAATCAGACGAATAGCCGCGCCGTGGCTGACAATGACGACATCCTTGCTGCCGTCCTCCTTGGACTCCTTGGATTCACCACCTGTCGCTCCTGCTTGCTCCAGCAGCTGCTGTAGCGTCGGCAGGTAGCGATTCAGCACGTCAGCACCGGATTCACCGCCGGGAAGTCGGTGCTCCAGCTCCCCATTGAGCCACTGGTAGAAGGCGCGCATGTACTCCATGTGCGCATCGCGATCATTGCGCCCCTCGAGGTCGCCGGCCTGAATCTCGTGGAGGCCACCCTCATGGCGGATGCGAACAGACGTCTCTCCCAGGTGGTGCAAACTCGCGACCGCGCCTGCACCAGTCTGGCGGGCACGCAGGGCATGGGATGTGACGATGTCACCGATTCTGTGCACGTCGGGAAGCAAAAGACGTCCCAGACTGCGCGCCTGCCTCACACCGAGGTCGGTGAGCGGTGCGCCCGGCAATGCGGTATCCAGACGGCGGTTGATGTTGCCGGTGGTCTGCCCGTGGCGGATGAAAATGATGCGCTGGGAATCAACCGGCATGACAGATTCAGGGCGGTCTGGACGGTCATCGAGGAAAGGCAGCTGTCCAACTGGATTTTCGGGCGCGGCGGGTGTCATGTTTTACCTTCGTCCTTCCTTAAGCGCGTCGACCCACTCAATTGACTGGGAAATGTCCGGTGGCGGCGTCATAATGCTGCGCCGACCGCCCTCAGCGACTGGCCAAGACCCCAGATAGCGCAGATCTTCGGCGTATTCGTGCAGTGCCGCGAGAGCCGCGGCAACCTGTGCATCATCAACGTGGCCGTTGCAGTCGATGTAGAAGCGGTAGAGGCCGAAAAGCTCGCGTGTCGGCCGTGACTCGATGCGGGTGAGGTTGACCTGTCGCACTGCGAACTCATTCATGGCACGCATTAGTGTGCCGGGCTGGTTCGGCAGCGTGAAGGAGACCGAGGTGCGGTCGGCGCCGGTGCGCGGCGTCGGCACGCCGGGGCGCCCCACCAGCAGGAAACGGGTGCGGGCACCGCGCACGTCGGCGACCTCAGTAGCCAGCGCCTCCAACCCGAGCAGTTCACCCGCGCGGGCCGGGGCAGCGCAAGCGTCGCGGGTGCCCTCGGCGACCTGGTGGGCCGCCGCCGCATTGGAGCTGGCCTGGTGAACTTCCACGCCCGGAAGGTTGGCGTCCACCCACTGTTTGACCTGCGGATACGCTACGGGATGTGTCGTAAAAGTACGCACCTGTTCCACCGTCGTACCGGGACGGACCAGGATAGAGAACACCACCCCGACCTCGGTTTCGCGGAAAACCTGCAGCTCTGGCCCAGCGGCGAGGGCATCAAAAGTTGGTGTAACGGGACCGTCCACGCTGCTCTCGATAGCCACGCAGGCAAAGTCCGCTTCCCCTCGGCGCACGGCTCCAAGCGCAGCCGCGGGGCTATCCACCGGCACCGCATTGACCGCGGATTCCCCTGCCGGATCAATCTCGCCAGCACGCGCCATGTCCCACAGCGCCTGCTCGGTGAATGTGCCCGCAGGACCCAAATAAGTAACCGTCGTCATAAGCTCAGAGTAGAGGGCTTCTACACTTATTGCATGACCTCTTCTTCCGAGATGCCCGCCCGCGCCCTCACTGAAGCCGTGCGCAGTGGCGCAATCTCGGTATCGGAAATCGTTTCGGAATTCGCCACGCTTGCCGACGACGCCGCGACCAATCCCGCCCGTTTCGGCATTGCCACGTCCTTGGCCGAGCACGCTGTCCACCGCGCGCGCAGCCTCACTGCCGGATCCGAACCCGCCCGGCGCGCTAGCCACGGTCTCCCGCGTGACCTCCTGGGTCTGCCAGTGGCGATTAAGGACCTATTCATCATCGCTGGGGTCGAATGCACGATGGGCTCGACCAACTTGGCTTTCACCGCCACCGAAACCTCTGAACCCGTGGCGAAACTGCTGGCTCGTGGCGCGGTCCTCACGGCGACGACGCACACCTCCGAGGTCGGGATGACGGCCTACACCGAGCCGATTGGCTACCCGGCCCCAGAAAACCCCTACTTCGCCACGCCCAATCAGCTGTCCAATCAGCCGGATACCACGCCACGCACTCCCGGCGGTTCCTCGGGCGGCAGCGCGGTGGCTGTCGCAACTGGTGTCGTTCCCGCAGCTCTGGGCTCTGACGGCGGCGGTTCCATCCGCGTGCCTGCCGCCTGCTGCGGCCTCGTGGGGTTGAAGCCAGCGCATGATATTGCGGGTGGAAATCTCTCCACGCCCGCCTTCCTCACTCGCACAGTCGATGACGCAGCACTGCTGGCCGGGGTGTCATTTTCCACAACCCCGCATGCTTTCCGACGGCCCCAGCGCCCCCTTCGCATCGGTGTCACTGTCAGCCCTTTTCATGCTGAGGTGGACGTCGATAAGCGCTGGGCAAACGGTGCGTGGGCGGCGGCTGACCGTCTTGCCGACGCCGGGTACGACGTGGTGGAAGTGCCCAGCCCCTACGATCCTGCGGGGCCGGACGTGTTCGAGATCTTTCGACGGACCATCACGCGAATGTCCACGAAATTACCGCGCGCGGACTACTCCGAGATCGTGCAGTGGATTCGAGCCTGTGGCCAGGAGATTTCCGCAGCGGAGGCGGCGGCGACACATCAGCAGCGGATGGCTCTGCCCGGCGCGATTCGGTCGCGTTGGGAAGTCGATGCGGTGATTACGCCAACGCTGGCGTTTGATCCTCCGCGTATTGGGCATTTCTCTGCGTTGGCGCCGTGGGAGGACTTTGACGAGCAAACCCGGTGGACACCGTGGTTGTCGCTGTGGAATCTGACTGGGTGGGCAAGCGTGTCCGTGCCCATTGCTGTGCCGGACACTAGCGGCAGCACGCCCAATGCGAAGCTCCCCGCCACCAGCGTCAACATCGGTGCGGTGCGCTGCGGCGAGGCAGAGCTACTGGAGATGGCTAGCGTGCTGGAGGCTGCTAACGCCAACTAGCGCACGTACTTCGCCGCCATTGCCGCCGCCTGTCCGGCGTATCCGCCACCAAATAGCACCGCGTGCATGAGCACGGCGTAGAGCTGATGGAGTTCGCAGCTCTCGGCGAAATCCGGCAGCGGATGTACGGATTCGTAGCCACGCAAGATCTCGTCGAAATGCGTTGCCCCGAATAGCGCCAGCAGTGCCAGATCTTCCTCGCGGGCTCCGCCGTGCGCCGCGGGGTCAATCAAGATCGCGCCGTCTGCATCCCACATAAGGTTTCCCCACCACAGGTCACCGTGGACACGCGCAGCATCTGGCTCGTTGTCGAAATCCCCAGCCAAGAGGCGCTCAATGAGCTGGTCAAAGATATCTAGCTGACGGTTATTGTAGGAGCTTTCCAACTTTCCCAGCGCTGGCAGCAGACGCCCTTTCGCCCAGTATTCACCGAAGCTCTCCCGTGGAGTCAGGTCCATCTGCAGGGGCTGATCCAGTGGACCGAAGTAACCGTGCCCCTCCCACCCATCGGGGCCGGCACCCCAGCCAACGGCGCCCAGATTGTGGGTAATGGCCAACGATTTTCCGAAATCGTACGCCGCCTGTGGAGTCGGCGCTTTCGACTCAATTCGACGCAATTTCAGCGCATGCCCGCTCACGCCCAGCACCTCCACTACGCGCGCACCGCCGTCAGATTCGCCCTCGCGCAGCCAACCCAGCCCCGCCGCCTCACAGGCGAAGAAATCCCTAGGGACACCATGCCGGCTCTTGACGTAAACATCCGAGTCGTTGACTGCACGTTCGTAGTTCTGGTTCATTGCGGACATATTTCCAGCATATTCTTCTTCGTTCCCAACCCCTTTCAGCACGTCGCATGCAGGGTAACGCCAGCGCTACCAAGACTTGTATTGCTGTCTCGGTTCTCTTAGTCCACTGTCGTTGCCTATTCTTTATTGGTATGGAAGGCAACTTCGACGACTCGCGCATTGCCCGCGACCGATACGGTAGGCCGCTTAAAGATCGCTATGGCCGCCCCATCTACCGCCGTGTGGACGAGGCGTCGCCGAAGCATGCCGGCCCCCGTGAGGCCGATTCGCGTGGCGCTTCACGACGCCCCATCCCGCCCCGTTCCGACCGCCCATCTAGGGCAGGGGCAGCCCGCCCAGCGCCTATGCCTCCGCGCAGGTCTAGGCCGCAACCGGAACGTCGGCAGGCGCCACTGAACGAAACGCGCATTGAGTCCCGTCCACCAATGAACCGGGCCGGTAGCGGACGCGCTGGCAGCGATCCGCGGTTTCCCCCACCCGGATATAATCCGGATGCGGATTTCCAATCTTCCTCGCGCGGCTCGTCACAGGACTACTACAGTGCCCCACAAGCAGCGAGTTCTGGCCGTGGTGGACGCCGTGGCAGTCGTGACGGCGCCGGCGTCAGGTCTGGGTTCCGCATGCCACGCTTGCGACTGCCACGCTTGCGCTTTAAATCCATCATCCTGCTTCTCGTCATCTTCCTTGTCGTCACGATGGCACTTGTCGACATCCGCCTGACCAGGGTCGATGCGTTCTCCGGTCTGGCAGATCGCCCTGCCAATACGATGTCCTCCAACTGGTTGCTTGTCGGTTCGGACTCTCGTACGGGCTTGTCAGAGGAAGATGCCGCCAAGCTGTCGACGGGCAGTGGTGATTTCGGCCAGCGCACCGACACCATCATGATTGCCCACATTCCGGTGCTCGGTAAGCCGAAGTTGGTCAGTATCCCGCGTGACTCCTTCGTGGATATCCCGGGCAATGACAAGAACAAGATCAATGCGGCATTCGCATTTGGTGGCCCCCAGTTGCTCATCGATACCGTAGAGAAAAACACTGGAATCCACATCGACCACTACGCCGAAATTGGCTTTGGCGGTTTCGCCGGTGTCGTCGATGCTGTCGGTGGTATCGAGATGTGCCCTGAAGAAGCCATCGACGATCCGCTGGCGGGCCTGAATATCCAGGCCGGTTGCCAGAAATTCGACGGCGCGGGCGCCCTGGGTTACGTGCGCACGCGTGCTACCGCCCAGGGAGACTTGGACCGCGTAGAGCGGCAGCGTGAGTTCATGAGCGCGCTGATGGGACGCCTGAAATCACCTGCGGTATGGCTCAACCCCTACCGCTGGATTCGCCTGGCCAATGCTGGCACTAAGGCCGTGTTCGTCGGCGATGGTGACCATGTCTGGCATCTGACCTGGCTGATGTTGCGCATGCTCTTCGGTTCCGATTCCCTTACCGTGCCCACCTCAGGCGCCATGGATACCGGTTATGCGGGCAATGTGCTGCTCTGGGACGAAATCGAAGCGCCAGCACTTTTTGCGGAGCTGAGATAGTCAAGAAGGTAGCTAAAACAGCTTCAGATAGCTTTCGAGACAACTAACGCGTGTGACTTAGCTTTTTGCTGAGCCACACGCGTTAGTTTTTAAACCAGCTACGCCTAGTTCCGAATGGTCACCTGACGGGACACGATGGTCTCACGGGACTTACGCTCCTCGGCGGTCAGCGGCTCTTCGCTGGCCAGCGCCTCAGCGATACGCTTATCGGCCTCTTCCACAGCAGCAATCCAGTGGTCGTGCGGCTTGGTGTTATCCAGGTCCCAGACCGGCACCAGCAGGCCATCGGTGCGGAAGACACCAGCGAACTTAGTGCCCTCTCCCAGCGAAAGGTTGTCCGCAGCGTGCACGCGTGCCAAGGCATCCAGCAGTGGCTTCTCATCTTCACGGCGCACCCAGCGGATGTGAGCGCGCTCGCCCGGATCAATCCACCACACAGCGCCAGCGACCTTCGCATCCAGGCGGTACGACGGGAGAATCGCGTCGTTAGCCACGGCCAGGTTCTGCTCGATCATCGGGGTGCGTTCAATGCCCTTGGGAATCCACCACTCGAAGTCCTGGTGGACCTCCAGGTTGTCGAGATCCACGGCGGTCAGGACGTCGGTAAGCGGTGCGGCCTCGCCGTCAGTGGCGGAGGAGAGCTGCTGGCCCGGCTCTGCGTCACGGGCCCATGCCAGCGCACGGGAGAGATCCGCAGCGCCGTCATTGGTGCGCGCCTGCGTCTGCAGCGCGACGAAAGCCTCATTGCCCTGGTCAGCGGCACGCGTCAGGGCAGCAACGCCGCCTGGCAGCACGGTGCAGAGCTTGATGTCACGCTCGGCGTCAGCGACCGTGACCGGAATGACCACAGCCGGAGCGAACTCGCGGACAGCCACGATGTCAGCCTCTTCGTCGAAGTCCTTGAACGGACGCGGATTACCCAGCAGCGCTGCACGCTCAGCAGCGCGGGCTGCCAGCTTCGCCTGACGACGGCTCATGCCCTCCGGGGCCTGATTATTCTTCTTACGAGATTTCTTTCCCACAAGGCCACAGAATACCTATTCGCTCTCCGTAGTTCGCGACTGCCTGGGCTACTTATAAAAATCGTCGACGAATTCGCTCGCCGTTCCTTCGAAAAGCTGCTTGTCGACGGCCATTGCGCCCGTCTCCCCTTGTTCATCGGTAGCTTCGCTGGGGATGAAGCCCTTGGACCAGAAACCGGGCTGGGTGCGTTCGCGACCGGATCCAACGGGAATGTTGCGATGCACTTCCTCGGGAGCCAACACGTAGCCGAGTAGCCGCGCTGTGAGGGCAGTCGTCACACAAGCTAAAACGGTGATGATTCCGGCCTGGAAGTATGTCCGGGATACGTCGGCAGCGATAAACCACCCCACTGCAAGTGGCCACAAAACGCAGGCCAGGTACCAGATAAAGCGACCTGGCCCCATTACGGCAGTGACTCCTGTTTCAGCCAACGCGACCACGGGCCCCGTGATGTTGCGCACTGGCCACATGTGCATCGTGCGCACATCCGTTGCCGTGCGCGACAGCAGTGGGCGAGCATACGTTGCGCGGTCACGCAGCACCTGGAGGGTCTTGTAGACCGAAAAACCCAGCCCAATGAGGGAAACCATTCCACAGAGACCGAAAGCCCATGCTCCAAACTCACCGAGGAGGGAAACCACTAGGTCCTGACCGGGGCTCAGGATGCTCATCCAGACGAAAACGGTAAATGCGGCGAATACTCCGGCGCCGCTCATCGCCCATCGAAAGACGCTGTCCGCGCGCTTGCGAACAATCTCATCGGCCTTCCAGCACGGCGTCGCACCTGTGATGGCCGAATCCGAGACAGTCGGCTGCCAGCTCTGCTGCGGTGGCAGCACCACCTGAGGTGGGGACTGCTGTGGCTGCTGTTTTGGAGACTGCGGCGGCACAGCCCACCCCGCGTTTTCTGCCTGTTCATTAGACATTTTCCGCAGGGCTCCTCTCGTACGCGCGGCCGGCTTCTTCCGCAGTCTTTTCTCCCACGGTGTTTTTAAGTGCGCTCCCCCTAACCTACCTAAACTAGCCCGGCCCCTACCCCAGCCACTAGTCCGACCAGCTGCGAATCTTCCGCAGCATGATGCGGCTCTTACGCTGCGAACGTCCCATCTTCCGGGCCAGGTTGTTCAAAATGGCGATGGCCTCGGTAATGTGCGGCCCCTTGTTCAGCATCACGCACTCGGCACGCAGGGCGAAGGCCGCATCGGTAATCTCCGCGCGGGACGGCAGGCCGGCCTTGGCCATGTTCTCCAGCACCTGAGTACCCAGAATGGTCGGCACACCGGCTGCCTGCGCCAGCGTCAGAATCTGGCCTGGGACCTCACCCATACGGTCGAAGCCCAGCTCCACAGCCAGGTCACCACGAGCAATCATCAGACCGGACTTGGCGCGCTTCATGCTGGCGATGATGATTCCCGGCAGATTCTGGAATGCCGGAATAGTCTCAATCTTCAGCACAACACCCAGGTTCCGAGCCTTCGACGCCAGGTCCTCGCGGCCCGCAGCCTCATGTTCCGCCGCAATCTCATCGAGCACCTTGTAAACGTACTCAGCATCCCCCTGCGTGCGAATAAAGCTCACCGCAGCAATATCCGCATGCTCCACCACAAAGCGCAGGTGCTCAATGTCTTCGTCGGTAAGCGAATTGAGTGGCAGGTCGGTGTTCGGCAGATTGATGCCCTTATGCGCCGCCAGCGGCTGACCATTCGGCTTCGTACGCAGGACACGCAGCCGGGCATCGACGTGACTATCTTCGCTTGACGACGTCTCGGAGACCTCAACCACCTCAGCGCCAAGTGCACCGTCGTCGAAAAGTACCGGATCGCCCGGTTTCAGAGCTGCCACGGCAGACGGCAGCGAGCAGGAGACACGAGGAATCTCGTCATTTGTGCGTGGAATGGTGGTGATTTCCTCGCCGCTGGTGAGAATAAACTCATCACCGGTGTAGAAGCGCAGCTTTTGCACGGTCGGTGGCACACCAGCAGCGCGCGTGACCTCGTAGTTGCTGCGCAGGTGTGTTCCCTCGGCAATCCAGGCGTTCTTTTCGCCCTCGGCGAGGACAGCCTCGACCTCGCCCTCGGAGTCGGTGTCGATGCGCACAACGGTGAAGTGACGCTTCGCCGAGCGGGAGTCATGCAGCGTAATGACATCGTCAAGCTGCAGCTGTTCCAACCACCCCTGATCTGCTTCCAACGGCAGTGCGGGACGCCCCGGCAAATCGCTCGGAGCTGGCTTGGGGTGTTCATCCAGTCGCGGAGTCAGCCAAATCTTGGACTTGGAGATGACCGTGCCAGCGTCGTCACGCACAACACGGGCGCGCCCCACACGCGGCCCCGGTTCGATATCGCCCGTGCGCAGCTTCGGACCAGCCAGATCCATGGACACGAAGATGCGGCGACCGGCCTTCTCAGCTGCAGCATTGACGTTGTCAATCATGCGGCTCCACTGCTCAGGTCCGTCGTGGGCGCAGTTGATGCGAGCGAGATCCATGCCAGCGGCAGCGAAGCTCTCCACCAACTCTGCATCGTCGGCGGCCTCGGCGGGCAGGGTCACCATAATGTGCGAAGTGACATCCGCGCGCTCCTGACCGAACAGCTCGGTGGCGTTGTTATCCAGGGCAATATCCGCGCGCTCATCGTCGGCAATAATGCGGGCGACATCGATGTCTGAGGTGCGCCCCGCCAGCGCCAACAGCGCGTTGAGAGCGAGCTCAAGGCGCCCCCGGGTGAAAGTCTCCACCGTGGTCAGACTGGTCACGCCGAGGTCGTGCAAGCTGTTTTGCAGCTCACGGATGTCAATTGTGCGCAGGTGTGCGTAGTGCAGCAGGTTTTCCGCGTGCCGACGGCGCTCTTCCGGCACCTCTGCGAGCAGTGCAGAAGCCTCCACCGATACGTCGTCCAACTCTGTGATCAGATCAGTGACCTTGCTGATGAGGTCATCCAGACGCGGTACGGCCGCGCCGCTTTCAGTGTTGTCAGTTGCTGTGTCTTGAGGGCTCTGCGCTGCCATAGAGAAGGCACTCCTGTGTTGAAGACGAAGCGTTGGCCAGAGTCGGCCACGCGGGCCAATAGAAGGTGGGCATTCTCATTCTCAAATGAGACGGCCGAAAGCGCATGTCGAGAAGACATCTACTCTCGCTACCAGCAGTTACTTCCAGAATGGATCCTGCACATCTCGGAGCGTCTGAATGGACTTGTCCAGCTGCTTCTTTTCGTATTCGTCCAGCTCAAGCTCGATAACGCGGCGAATTCCTCGACGGTTCACAATGGCTGGTGTTCCGATGAACACGTCCTCATGACCGTATTCACCTTGCAAGTATGCGGAGACCGGCAGAGCTACCTCTTGGTTCTGGAAAATGGCGCGCGTAATGCGGGCCAGACCCATACCGATTCCGTAGGAAGTGGAGCCCTTGGCATCGATAATCTCGTAGGCTGCATCACGGGTTCGGATGAAGATGTCCTCCAGCTCGTCGTGAAGCGCGGGGTCGGCGGCGAGGCGCTTGGACAGACTGACGCCTGCAACGTTGGCGCTGGACAACACCGGCAGCTCGGAGTCGCCGTGTTCACCAATGATGTATGCGTGCACGCTCATCGGGGAAACATCGTAGTATTCACCCAGCATGTAACGGAAACGTGCGGTGTCCAGGATGGTGCCGGAGCCGAAGACACGGTTGTGTGGCAGCCCGGAGTACTTCCACGCGGCGTATGTGAGTACGTCGACGGGGTTGGAGGCGATCAGTAGGAGCCCATCAAAACCGCTGGCCATGACGGAATCGACGATGGACTTCATAATTTTCATGTTCTTGTCCACCAGCTGTAGGCGAGTCTCGCCGGGCTTTTGTGCTGCGCCTGCACAGATGACTACCAGCGCGGCATCGTCACAGTCGGCGTACGTGCCCTGAGTGACTTTGGTGCGCGACGACGCCCACACGACGCCATGGTTTAAGTCCATGACGTTGCCCATCGTCTTCTTTTCGTCGATGTCAATGATTGCCAAATGGTCGACAGTGCCTTGGTTGACCAGTGAGTACGCATATGCCACGCCGACGTCGCCAGCGCCGATCAGCACGACCTTATTTCCTGTGGATAGCTTCATAGCCCTCGGATCCTTCTCAACCGATTCGGAAAACGTTGCGACACCCCACAGGCTACGCTTTGTGCGGAAAACTGGCGCGGGATGAATAACCCCCGTGGAAAAAATTTTGCCATGATGGGAGTTATGGGATTCCTGCGTCGCGCATTTACTTCGATTGCGCCCTCGATTGCGTCTACGGGCAACATACCTGTAGCTCAGTCAATCGAAACCACCAGGACAGTGCGAGCTGCACGAGCAGCGCGAACGGGAATTACAGGAGTCGCTGGCACAGCTGGCATGGCCAAAGCGCTGGGCGCAGTCGGCACCGGCAGTCTGATGGCTACCAAAGTCTTTCGCGAACGCCTCCTAGGTACCGGCCCTGGCACTATCCGCAGCGCACTGCGGGCGGGCATCCCCTCCAACCCCGGTCTAATTGGTGCAGAAATTGCGTCATGGGCTGCCTTTAGCCCCTCGCTGATGCCGCGCACTCGGACCGCCACCGTTACTGTGACCTTCCTGGCACAGCTGGCGGGCCATGTCACCGGGGTGGCCATCGGCTATGGCTACAACACGACGATGCGGCGTCTGGCCAGCACTTCACTCAGCCGCTTTGCGCTGGCACCTCGTCACGAACGCGCACTGGCCGTGACCTGGCACGTGGCCACCACGGCCACCACCGCGGCGCTGTGGCTGCGCTCCATTTCCCAGCAGCGCGAAATTGGTCGCCTGGTGGGCAAGGATGAGCAGGAATCCGCACGCAGCCAGTTCGCCTCCACAATGATTGCCAGTGGTCTTTACCTGACCACTCGGGGGCTCTCCGCGCTGGCCAACCGCGGCTATGACCTACTGCGGGACAACCTCCGCCCCTGGCTTCCTCGCGGTCTCGCCCCGGTTCTCAGTGGTGCCATCGTCGGTGGTGCCGTGGCCGCCAGCATTGACCGACTGCTTATCCGTCGGACTTTGGAGTCCATCGCCAAGAAGTCCCGCTACCTGAATACCCTGGTCGTTCCAGGTCGCATGCAGCCGTGGGAGCCGGAACGTTCCGGAAGCCCATGGTCTCTGGAGCCGTGGTACGCACTCGGTGCCGAGGGTCGCGTCTTCGTCGCCGAAGGCCCCCGTGCCCGAGATTTGGCAGTGGTTACTGGCAAGCCGCTCTCCGAACTGCAGGAACCCATCCGCATTTATGCGGGCAAGGTGCAAGGCCGTTCTCTGCGGGAACAGGCGGAGCTCATCATCCGCGAGATGCACCGCACCGGCGCGTTCCGGCGCGATCACCTGGTTGTCTTCACCACCACCGGCACAGGTTGGGTGCCACCGTGGTCGGCACAGGCTGCAGAGTTCTTGACCCTTGGCAACTGCGCCACTGTCGCTCTGCAGTACTCTGACCTGCCCTCCCCAGTGGCGTGGCTAACGGACCACGAAACCCCAATCGCAGCTGGCCACACTCTTATCCATCGGGTGTTGCAGGAAGTCGACAAAATGCCGGAAAACGACCGGCCAAAGGTCTACGTCGCCGGTGAATCCCTCGGCGGGTTTGGCGGTCTCGGCGCGTTCGAGAATTCCGCCGACATGCTCGCACGCGTCGACGGTGCTGTTTGGACTGGCACACCGCAGTTCTCCGCAATGTGGAAAGAGCTGACGCACCGCCGGACAAAGGGGTCCCCAGAAATCGCTCCGGTCATCGACGAGGGTCGAAACATCCGCTTCGCTACGCGCCCCGACGAGCTGTACCACTCGTTCTATGGCACCAAGTTCGGGCCGTGGGAGTTCCCGCGCGTCGCATTCCTGCAGCATGCCTCTGACCCCATCGTCTGGTGGGATTACCCGCTGGCCTGGCGCCGCCCCGACTGGCTTGCAGAGCGCGTCGGCCGCGATGTCCTCCCCTCCATGCGCTGGCACCCGTTCGTCACCTTCTGGCAGGTGCTTATCGACGGCCTCGCCTCCGTCACCGTCCCCGGTGGTCACGGCCACCGGTACGAGGAAGAAATGCTGCCAACGTGGGCTTCCATCCTCGACATTCCGCTTGACGACGACCTGGGTGGCGCAGCCGGAATGCGCTTCAAGCGCGTGAGTAAGTGGATTCGCCGCACTCAGCCGCCGCGTTCATAAACTTGTGACAGATATCCCTGAACAGCATTTTTTATGAATTTCGCATTAATTGTATTGCTTAAATGGTTGCGCATCCACTCATCTTGAGTACCATCGACGGCACAACCTAAAAACGTGTTGAGGAGGAATTTTCCTAATGACTAAGTACGAACTTCCTGAGCTGGATTACGCTTACGACGCTCTGGAGCCGCACATCTCCGGCGAGATTATGGAGCTGCACCACAGCAAGCACCACGCTAATTACGTCAACGGCGCCAACGCTGCTCTGGAGAAGCTCGCTGCTGCTCGCGAGTCCGGCGACTTCGCAGCTGTTACCGGCCTGTCCAAGGACCTGGCCTTTAACCTGGGTGGCCACACCAACCACTCCCTGTTCTGGAAGCTGCTGTCCCCGAACGGTGGCGGCCAGCCGACCGGTGAGCTGGCTGAGGCTATCGAGCGCGACTTCGGCTCTTTCGAGAAGTTCCAGGCTCACTTCAACGCTGCTGCTCTGGGCCTGCAGGGCTCCGGCTGGGCTGTTCTGGGTTACGACACCATTGCAGAGCGCCTGGTTATTGAGCAGATGACGGATCAGCAGGGCAACCTGTCCATCAACCTGAAGCCGGTTCTGCTGCTGGATATGTGGGAGCACGCTTTCTACCTGCAGTACAAGAACGTCAAGGCTGACTACGTCAAGGCTGTCTGGAACGTCTTCAACTGGGATTACGCTGCAGAGCTGTTCGCAGCTGCCAAGTAATTTCAGCTAACAGCGCGCGGCTTTTTACGCGTCCCTGCCGCGCGCTAAAGATGGCTTACCGGCTCGCTGACGGGGCTTACCCTCAGCGGGTCGGTTTTTTGTGTCTTGTTTGAGACCACTTTTGGTATTTCCCGGGCGGCACACGTAGCCGTCGTTTAGCGTTAGTGCCCATGAACACCAGCAACAATGTCAACGTCGCCTATGAATACCTCGCCGTAGCTGATTCAGAGGCGGCGAAAATCGCTGTCGTCAGTTTGGACCGCGGAGACAAACTCAACGGTCTAACACTTGAGATGCTGACCGAGCTGTCCGCCGTCGCCCGGAAACTGGCAGCTGACCGTGATCTGCGTGGCGTAATCCTACGTGGCGAGGGCAAATCGTTTTGCGCTGGACTCGATTTCGCCTCGGCATTTAAGAAGCCCTCACGCATCCTGCGCTCATTCGTCCCCGATATCCACGGCACAAACCTGTTCCAGCGCGCCTGCTGGGACTGGCGAGGCCTGCCGGTGCCGGTCATTGCGGCGGTGCATGGGCACTGCTACGGCGGTGGTCTACAGATTGCACTAGGTGCTGATTTCCGCATTACTACGAGCGATGCCAAGTGGTCAATCCTCGAAGCGAAGTGGGGACTGATTCCGGATATGTCCGGTATGCGAACCATCCTCGATGAGGTCAGCGCCGATACTGCACGTTGGCTGACCATGTCTGGCGAAGAACTCAACGGCAAGGAAGCAACTGAGATCGGTCTGGCGACGTGGGCCGTGGACACGGAGGACGCTGCACTCAAGCTGTCCAAGGAGAAGTTGGCACAGCTGGCGACACGCTCGCCGGATCAGCTGGCGGCGACGAAGCGGCTTTTCCGCGATGTGCACCGCTCTCCTCGCGCAACATTCCGTGCCGAGCGCACACAGCAGCTGCTGCTGTTAGCCCGCAAGAACACGGCCATTATTCGCAATGCTGCGATGAAGAAGGTCTCACCTAAGTTCGCCCGGCGCGGCACGTGGGCGCGTGGTTAGCGCGCTAAGGAACCGGCAGGTCATCCCCATGCGGCAGGTCCGCGGCCGCGCGCTGTGAATCCAGCCAGTCGCGGACGTGGGCTACCGATCGGCAGTCATCGCCGTTGTAGCGCAGCAGCATGGCGCGAGCCTCGGCTTGCGTGAGCTTTTCAAAGGACTGTTCCGAGACAAAGTCAAGGTCAGTGGCCGTCGCAATGCGATACAGATCCAGCGATGCCTCGCCGTCAACATCGGCGTCGCGCCAGTGGAAGCCCGACCACGGGGCCACGACTTTAAGCCCCATGCCGACGGTGGAGAGGATTTGGCGACGGGCGACCTTCAGCATGTCCACCCAGTCCTCCGAGGCAATGAACTTGTCCACTTCTTCGCGGGTCGGCACCCGCACAATCTTTGTCGGGCCAGCTGCCTCGGAACTGGAACCAGCCGCATCGCCTGTAGCCAGCTCCGCCGAATCTGCGGGCACCACAAATTCCTGGCCGCCGAACCGGGTGGCGCTCTGACGCAGCCAATAGTTCTCACCCTCTGCCGCCCAGCAATAGGCGCGGAAGGTCTTGCCTTGTTCATGCGCCGCATTTCGACGACGCATCAGGTAATCCCAGAAAATCGCAAAGTTCCTGGCCTCTGCCGTGCCACCGAGCCCTTCTGGCCCCGGTGGCTCCCAGGTGATAAACCCGCGGTAGTCCTCCCCAGGCACCCACGTTCCCCACAGGTAGGCGCCATCGTTGGGGTACGCCTCCATATCGATATCCATCTCAATATCGCCACGCGGGGCCGATGTCTTAGCGGCTACCCGGAGCGCGTCGACGTCGGCAAGCCGCGCCCTCGCCATCCACACCTGCTCCTTGCTGACGTGCGGAGTGTTGGTACTGGCCTGCGCCAGTGCCGTGACTGTGTCGATGCCCACACTGCGCAACCGCATGGACTTATCGCCAGGTAGGAGGAGGGAAATATCGTCACTTGCGGTCAGCTCATCCAAGCAAAGGTCGTGGTGACGGCAGGTTCGGCACTCCCGGATGCGCCGTGGCGCCAGCGGCCAGGTGCCTGGCGTAAACCGTGACGGTCGCCCCTGAGTGGCAGCGACGGCATCACGCGCATCCCGCAACGCCATCCGGTACGAGGCCACGCGCGAACCTTCATCGGCAATGACAATATGCCGTGTATCCAGGTTCATCCCGGTGGCACTAATCGCCCCCACCAGACCACAGGACACGCCCAGGCGGTGCAGTATCGCCGCTGCCTGCCCAAGCTTCACAGCATCGGGTCCGTAATGCCGTAGCTTCCACTCGTCCGTGACAACCATCGCCTGACGCAGGGTCCGCCCCATCACGCCAGCACGCCCGAGCCGATCAACGCCCAGCAGTCGCACCTTCATCGCCGCCGCACGCGCCGCATTGCTTGACGACGGCTTACGCCGCCGGCCCGGTTTGCGCGCAGAGAGCAGGTGCCGTGTGACAACCAGGACCGGCATGTACGTCGGTGAGGTCGTCTGTGGTGAATCATCGACCTTGACCAGCAGATCGGGGTGGCAAATCTCGTCGATTCCCGAGTACACCCCACCGGGAATCGGACGCTCATGCATGAGCACGCCACCGGCGATGACGCTTTCTCCGCGGGCGATGGCCTCAAGGGTATCCAGGTGAGCGTCCGGCCCCGGGGCCACTGTGTACAGGCCGGGGATGGACGCGATGGACGTCGGCAAGCGGTGCTCATGGTGAGAAGCAGGTTCGACTAGCCGCCCCTCGCGGAGGTCGAGGCTCAGCCGGTAGCGGCAGCCGATGAGGTCGCTCGCGTGGAGAAGCGGGCGCGAAACGGATGAATCAGTCACAATGAGAATTAGCGTATCGCCACTCGGTAGGAAGTTTCACGTTAAGCTTGGATAGCAAGAATCGTGATGCAGCCACTGCATCTGGCAAGCGCACTCCGGCGCGGTGGGGTTTACGGGTTTTCCGCCCCACTTTTCCGGAGGGACTATCTGCGAGCAACTAGGCGAAGGAAAAAATGAGCTTCTTGGGTGACATCCGTGAGCGTCGGCGCGAAACCGCCAAGCAGGTGAAGGCTGCCAAGGCGAAGGCTAAGGAAGAGGCTCGCCACGCAGCTCGACTTAATCGCAAGGCACATAAGGCTGAGGTCAAGGCCGCTAAGCGCGACCAGAAGCACCAGCACAAGCTGGAGCTGAAGGAGGCCGCTGGCCGCGTTCGTTCTGAGGAAAAGCTCGGTAAGAAGGAACTCAAGCTGGAAAACCGTGCTCTGAAGCGCGCGGAGAAGATCCGCAAGGCGAGTGCCAAGGACGAGAAGAAGGCGCTGGCCGCCAAGCAGCGCCACCAGACCAAGATGGCCGAGAAGATCCTGCAACAGCAGCGCAGCCAGGGCTTCAACAAGGACAAGGCAAAGTCGTGGATCGGTGGCGCACGCCTGCTGGTACCGGTGCTGGTTCCGCTGGCCTACCGCGCCATCACTGCCATTCAGCGCCGTGAACACTCTTCGGCCGCGCAGAAGTTCGGTGTTTCCGCTAATGATGCCGCTCGTTACCAGGGGCACGGTGCGCCGCTGCTGGCCCGCATTGAGGCCACTCGTGGTTCACTGACAGAGCTGCGTAAGTCGGGTGTCAAGGGTACCGATGGTTTTATCAAGGACGCCAACTCGCGTCTGGATGTCATGACTGACGCCATTAACACTGCCGAGAAGATGACCCCGGAGCAGCGTCGTCGCGCACACCACTCCATTACCGCAGAGCTGGATTCTCTGGATCGCCAGATCATTTCGGAGCTGGGCGCGTAAACCTGGCCGCTTCGGGTTAAGGCCACTCGCCGAGATTCGTCGAACTAAGCGCGACTGTTGTTGAGCAGCAATAGTCGCGCTTTCGCTCTTAGTACCCCCGTATCGGGCTATTTTCTCCCTCCGATGGCGCTACGGACTGAGAACTACTGTAATGAGGGCTATGCCATCTTCAGATAAATCTCAGACTGCAGCCTCGGATCTGAACGGCGCAGTCTCGAACAGCGACGCAACAGCCCAAAAGCCATTCACCCCTACTCGTCGTGCCGTACTGCGTGCCGGCGCTACCGGTGCTGCTGCTGGCGCCATCGGCCTGGCGACCGCTACTAGTGCGGGGGCCAATCCTGAGTCGCAGTCCCCAGCTAATGCTGGCGGTTCTGGTGGTTTTCAGGTCTTCCAACACGGTGTGGCCTCTGGCGATCCACTGCCGGACTCCGTTCTTATCTGGACTCGTGTGACATCGCACCCAGGCGACACCGCAGGTGCAAACCAGGGCCGCCCTGTTGCACTGAAGTGGGAAGTCGCTTCTGATGAGGGCTTCGGCAACATCGTTGCCTCTGGTGCCCTGAACACCGACCCGGATGCTGACAACACCGTCAAGATCGATGTCAAGGGTCTCTCCGCTGATTCCTACTACTTCTACCGCTTTACCGTCACCGCTGGTAATCACGCGGGCCAGGTTTCCCCGATTGGCCAGACTCGCACTGCGCCGCCGGTGAACTCCTCGCCAGATCACCTGGGCATCGCGCTGACCTCCTGCGCTAACTGGGAAAGTGGCTTCTTCTCCGCTTACCGCGATATGGCGGAAAATGACCGCATCGACATCATTATGTGTGTCGGTGACTACATCTACGAGTACGAGGCCGGTGGCTACTCCGGCAAGGGCCCGGTTCGTGACCACAAGCCGGCTCACGAGATTATTTCTCTCGCTGACTACCGCCTGCGCTACGCCACCTACCGCACCGATGCGGACCTGCAGGAAGCTCACCGCGCAAAGCCGTGGATTGTGACCTGGGATGACCACGAGGTCGCCAACGATGATTGGCACAGTGGCGCTGAGAACCACGACCCGGAGACCGAAGGCGACTACGTTGCCCGCCGCGACGCCGCTATCCAGGCTTACCTGGAGTGGCTGCCGGTTCGCGCTGTCCCCTTCTCCCAGGGCGGCAAGCTCTACCGCAGCTTCCGTTTCGGCGATCTCGCCGACCTGACCATGCTGGACCTGCGCACCTACCGTGACCAGCAGCTGAAGTTCATCCGCGCTGGCGAAACCGATGATGAGAGTCGCTCCATGCTCGGCTCTGAGCAGTTCAATTACCTGCTCGGCCAGTGGCGTTCCTCGAGCGCAAAGTGGCGTGTCGTGGGCAACTCCGTCATGTTCACTCCAGTGCTGGTTCCGCCGCTGGATCCGGAGGCCACTCGCGCTGTCACTGAGCTGCTGAGCTTGCCTCAGGACGGCCTGCCGTACAACTTGGATCAGTGGGATGGCTACGCTGCTGAGCGTCGTAAGCTGATCGACATCATGGGTAAGGAGGGCTACGACAACGTTGTCTTCCTCACCGGCGATATTCACTCCTCCTGGAACTGCAACGTACCGAAGGTCCCGGGCCAGTACCCGAGTGCCGGTATTGCCGCCATTGAGATTGTCTGTACTTCCGTCAGCGCCCCGAACATCGATGACATTGTGAAGCTGCCTCAGGACAACCCGATTTCCTTGGCTGCTACCGCTGGACTCAAGGCTGCGAACCCGTACGTCAACTACCTCGAGTTCGACCGCCACGGCTACACCGCTGTCTACTTCGGCCGCGAGGACGTTACCTCTGAGTACCGCCTCGTCGAGGTCAAGGAGGAACCGAACCAGCCACTTTTCGTCGCCGCTACCTACCGAGGCAAGCCTGGTGAGGGCATGACCCAGGCTTAAGCGCCTTCTCATCCTTTCGCTTTCCGACGACCACTGAGAGCGCACCCCGCATTGCGCTCTCAGTAGCGTAGTTGCTGTTCACGACGGCCCTGCACAACATGCAGGGCCGTCTTTTTATTACCCCAAGTTCTTGTGCACAATTAATCGAATTATTAACAAACCATGTATTCGATATAAGTTGCACAATCTAACTCAATTATCGTCAATAGACATTAAATTTCTTTGCACTTATACTGTGGGGGAAAGAAAACAGGGCTTGATATTAATTTGAAATTTCACCGTATTGAAGTTTCACCGTAAGCCTTCTTCATTATTACAAGTTCAGCACCAAGCTTAGGCAGGGATTCTATGGCACGCCGCGAACTAATTCAGTACATCGACGACCTTGATGGGACTCCGCTTGATTCCACAGATCACCAAGTCGTTCGTTTCTCTTTCCGCGGTAAGAACTACATTCTCGACCTCTCTCAGGAAAATGCTGAGAAGTTCGAGCAGGTATTAGAACCGTATATTGCGAACGCTTCTATTGATCACAGCACGGTTGTAGCTCCGCGTAAGCGCTCTTCCGCTAATCCCAATGCCGCTGAGGCCCGTGATCGCAATCGCAAGATTCGCCAGTGGGCACGAGAGAATGGCATGGATGTTGCAGACCGCGGTGCGCTGCCAAAGCACATTATTGAAAAGTACGAGAGCGCTAACTAGTTCTCACCCAGGTTCGTTTGCCTTCCACTGGATGTCATCCAGCTTCACTATCTTAAAGACAGGGTCCCGCCACAGCGGGGCCCTGTTTTAAAGTTGGGGCAGGTGATTCGAGTCGCTAGGATAGCGGCTGGAATTGGCACACCGGCCTAATCCGGTTGTCTTACTTTTCTTATCCTTGACATGGAGGAGTCGGCCCGTGGTTATTTTGGAACCATTTGTTTGGCTGGTCTCGTTTGTCCTTAAGGCGTGGCACCTTTTACTGGCCTCAGTGTTTCACCTGCCATCTTCTCTGTCCTGGACGCTTTCTCTCTTCCTGCTGGTGTTTACGGTGCGTGGCGCTCTGGCGTTTCTCGCGTTCCAGCAATTTATCTCGGCGCGCAAGACGGCCAACCTACGGCCGCAGCTTTTTATACTCAAGGAGCGCTACCGCAGGAGCATCGAGCCGAACTCGCCACAATACGTAAACTTTGCCAGCAAGGAAATGCGCAAAGCCGAAGGTATTAAGACCTCCGTAATGCTGGCGCCCCTCTTCGTCCAGATTCCCGTGATTATGGGCCTTGTTCGCATGCTGAGGCACATGCTGCGGGCGTCTGAGGGGCCTGGACTGCCTGCGTCTCATAATGTCGGATTCATCTCTAAGGATGAGATTTCCGACTTCCTGAGCGCGACATTCTTGGGGCAGCCTCTACCCGCGTATCTGCGCATGGACCCGGAGCAACTACAAATCCTTGGGGGCAATCATGATTCGCTGTTAGCTTTCTGCATTATCGGCATCGTGGCAGCGGCCATTTTCACCGGTTTTAACTTGGTCATTTCCTACCGCCGGTTGCAGCGCACTCTCGACTATTCCAATAGCGTCAGTGTATTCCTCAGCAAATTCATGCGCGTAATGCTTATCTACGCACCGCTGATGATCCTCTTCGCGGGGTTCTTTGGCCCAACACCTGTGGCTCTAATTGTCTACTGGGTCACCAATAACTTCTGGACACTGACCCAAAATATTATTCTCACCCGCTATGTAGAAAAGACCTACCCACTCACGGACGATTTCCGAACTCTGCAAAACCACCAAAAGGGTGAATACGAATCGGAGCGGGAAGAAAAGAAGAAGTTAAAGCAGGCCAAGCGTCGCTTTTATATCAAATCCGCATTCGCTCCGTGGAAAATAAAGCAGTATAAGAGCGAATATGCCGCTATTGAGAAGGAATCGCGGGACCGTCGTAAAGCAAAGCAGGACGAAGAATATGCCCAGGCTTTGAAAATTGCGAAGGTTCGCTACATGGTGACCCAGATGAGGCCTGGCGCTCAGGACAATTTGCCGTCCCTGACGCAGGATATGAAGATTTCCTCGGGTATAGTTCCGCCGCTTCCCGGCCTGGCTAAAGTGCGGGCAGACATGAAACGACAAGCCGAGAAAGCACAAAAGGCGCAGAAGCGGCCGAAACCAATTCTGATTGCAAAGAACCTGGGAATGCTGCTCGGCCAGAATACGAAGAATATGGTTAAGAAAGCCACCGGCTCAAAGGAGTCGGACTGGAAACGCTTCCGGGATTAGCCCGTGAGCAAAAGGCGAGAACTAGGGCGCGTTAAAAAAGGGAATTAGGTATTTACGTGACCAAGTCACGGGCCAGGTCGCGCGCCATCTGCAGCGGGTTCAGATCCTTGGACATCTTGGCACCCGCGAGGCCGCCGTCGAGGTAGAGCAACAGCATATTTGCGTGAGCAGACGGCATACTAGATTCATTTTCAGTCAGCAGCGTGTGTAGCTGTTGCCAAACCCAGGAGCGGTGATCGGCTGCGGCCTGGCGGATGTCCTGCTCCGACTCCGTTTCCGGCCGTGGATATTCACTAGCCGCATTCTGGAAGTGTGAACCACGGAAGTCGATTGCCGGCTGCTCCGCAATACACTGATCGAAGAAAGCGAGAATCTTCTCCGCCGGGGTATCCAACGAGGCCACTCGCTGCTCCCAAGCCTCCCGCCATTTGGCATCGAGGTCTTGCAGATACGCGATGACCAGCTTGTCCTTGGATCCAAACAACGAGTACAGGCTGGCTTTGGCGACATCAGCTTCCCGCAGGATGCGGTCAATGCCGACAACGCGGATGCCTTCCGTTGTAAACAGAGCTGTCGCTGATGTCAGGAGGCGCTCCCGCGGACTGGGGCGGTTACGACGGCGAGAGGAAGCGCGGCCGCCTTTTGCGCCCTTGCCCGTTGTCGCTTCTGCCACGGCAGTACCTCTCGTCCTTCCAAAGTCACACCCCGTTATAACAGCTGCTTACTCGCAGATATCGGCGTTCGCGTCATTGCTTTCGCAACACTGAGCAGGGCGTTTATAGTTTGTGATATTCCATTGTAGGCGCATCTGCGACTGTGATTTTGTAAAAGAACAAACTAGTCAGTCTTTCAGCCTCTAGTCCTACTTTAGCGTGCGATGATTACTGCCCCCAACAGATGTCGCGACAACCGCAGAACGCCAACTTCACGACAACCGCACAAGAAAAAGGGCATCTCAATGTTAATGAGATGCCCCGCGCTCTAGCTCACTATCCAGTAGATAGCAGCGTTACGACGCTTTGTGCTGAGCTGTGCTGTTTTTCTTGGTTGTTTTCTTGGTTTACTTACGCTTCTGAACCAGGCCGACAATCCACAGCAAAATCACGGCGCCGAGCAGACACGTAAGGAAGCTGAAGATCATTCCACCACCGGCGACATCAATGCCGAACAGGGTGAGCAGCCAACCGCCGAGGAAGCCACCGACAATACCGACGACGATATTCAGGACGACGCCCATCGAAGCATCGGTGCCCATAATCTTGGAACCAATCCAACCGGCAAGGCCACCGATGATAATCCAGCCGAAGAAGCCCAGAGAGGGGCTAAAGGAGGCAGCAAGAAGAATCTCGTTCATGATAGATATTCCTTTCCGAAATCGTTCTGACTCAACTATAAGGCTTTCCAAAATATCTTGCACCTACTGCAAGCACTATCAGGCCATTTCGGCCACTGGGAAACTAGCGAGATAACAGTCGGATAACCACAGGAAAACCCTTATAGAATCTGTACTTTCTGCATGAAAACGGGGTTTATGCAGACGAGAGGCCCCATTTTTATAAACCGAAGCCGATCTCCGAGACATGTCGGAAACCGGCTAGGTTCTACTTATAAATATTCGGTAACGGTTTCTGTTCTCGGCGCTAAACGCACGTCCACGACCGGCACCGGCGTCTTTTTTCAGCCTCCTCGAAGGGCGCTTTAGGCGTCAGTCTCCGGGCGGACGACCATCATCGGGCAAGCAGCCGCCTGCAGGAGTGCACGCGAGGTGGAGCCGAGCAGCATGCCCTTGAAACCACCGCGGCCGTGGCTGCCGACGACCAGCAGCTGCGAGCCTTCCGAGGCATCAGCCAGAGCACGAACCGGGCGGTCGCGGGTAACGACCTTCTTGATGGCCACGTCCGGGTACTTCTTAGCGTACTTCTCCAGGCGGTGGCCGAGCAGAGCCTTCTGCTCCTCTTCCACAACCTGCCACTGGCTCTGAGCTGCAGAAAGACCGGCCAGGGAAGCCTGTACCTGCATGTCCATCCAGGTGTGAACTGCAATCAGCTCTGCACCACGGGCATCGGCCTCACGGAATGCGTACTCCGTTGCCTTTTCGGAGATATCGGAGCCATCGACGCCGACAACGACCGGGCCGTACTTGGTCTCATCGGTGACCAGGTTGTCCTCGCGGACAACAACAACCGGACACGATGCGTGGGAAACAACAGCGGCGGAAACCGAACCCATGACCATGCCAGAGAGCCCACCCAGACCGCGAGAGCCCATAACCACCATGGTTGCCTGCTCAGACAGGTCGAGCAGCATGTCAATCGGGCTGCCCTCTTCAATCTGGTGGCTGACATCTACCGACGGTGCGAAGTCGAGGGCAATCTTCTTGGCCTCGTTAATCTTCTCCAGGGTTTCGGCCTCAAGATCGTCGTAAAGCTCCTGCGGCGGAACCATGCCCTCTGCGTAGAGGAACTGTGGCATGGAGTAGCTGCTGACCAGACGGAGTGGCTCACCGCGCTTCACTGCGGTGTTAGCGGCCCACTTGACGGCGGTCTTGGATGCCTCCGAGCCATCGACCGCGCACACAATGATGTTCTGCCTTGGCATTGATTGCCTCCTTATTATGCGATCCATAAAAATTGGCTCTCCGCGGCCCGACCGCAACGCAGCTACACCTATCGCACCTGCTTGGACGCCATTTTAATGGACAAGCTTTGCTATTTAGTCAACTCTTCCGAGCCAACCTTTTTATTACTTTCACCTCCACCCTACCCCCATTATGTTGCGACCGACAGGGCAGAATGTTGTCCACCTACGCCATTAGGGGCGATACCAACACCGCTCTGCCACAGCAGCTCCGCTTGCCCGCCAGATGAATCCGGGGCACCTGTTAAAGTCAGCCGTATGCGTCGCATGCCACTGCCCATTCGCGATGGGCTCAACCCCTCCCGCATCGCCGCTCCCGGGCGTCGTGGCGATGCCCCCACCCGTGCGTGGGATCTGCTCGCAGGCGCTATCGCAGGTCAAACCTACCGCCACCCAGACGATGATGAAGCGGCTGTGGCCAAGCGTTTTGCAGATGGGCTCGTCGTTCGCGCCAACTCAGTGCCCTACAGTCCAGATGACATGGTGAAGCCCGGCGCGGAAATGTGGTTTTACCGCACCCCGGCACCGGAGCGCACAATCGCGGGGCCGATGCCGATTGTCTTTCAAGATGACAACCTTGTGGTCGTCGACAAGCCGTCGTTTTTGGCAACGATGCCGCGCGGCCGACACATTACGGAAACTGCTGTGGTTCGCCTGCGGCGGGAGCTGGGTAATCCGGAGTTGGTTCCCGCGCATCGCCTCGACAGGCTGACGTCGGGGTTGCTCATCTTTACCGCCCGGCGCGAGGTTCGCGGCGCCTACCAGGGGCTTTTCGCATCGGGGGAAGTCACTAAGCGCTACCACGCACTGACGTCGCCTACACCCATCGCTGGCGCGGCCAGCGAAGCCCTGCCCGAGACCCCACTGGAATTGCGCACACGACAGCACAAAATTGCTGGCCAGATGCAGGCTTATACTCTCGAGGGCGAGCCAAACGCCCACACCATCATCGAGCGCATTTCGCTTGTCGACGTGCCTTCGGACGCCGACGGCCTCGCTGCCGACAGTGGTCGCGTTGCGCTGTGGCAATTGAAGCCCATCACCGGACGCACTCATCAGCTGCGGCTGCACTTGAGTGAACTGGGCTTTCCCATCCTGGGTGACCAGTACTACCCGGAGATTCTGCCGCTGGAGGCCGAGAATACCTCGGAGCCCCTGCACCTGGTCTGTGTTGAAATGAGTTTCGCTGACCCCGTGACTGGGGAACAACGAACGTTCCATTCCCGTCGCAGCGTTTTCAATCCGCTTTCGCTGCCGGATATTAATTCGCCGTTGATCAAATCTAATTAGAAGAGAGCCCCTCCCCCATGTCTGCCAAGCATGCAAAACGCCCCACCAAATCATCCGCTGAGTCTTCTTTGAAGCATTCCGCCCCACCAGCGGCGGCCTACGCTGAGGGGCTCACCAAGAAGTACGGTGTCGGCAATGCCGCTGTTACTGCACTGGACCATGTCGATATCTCTTTTGCCGCTGGTGAGTTCACCGCGATCATGGGGCCGTCCGGGTCGGGTAAGTCGACATTGATGCACTGCATGGCCGGCTTGGACTCCGCGACGTCGGGAAGCGCGTACATCGGCACGACGGAACTGTCGAAGCTGTCGGACAAGGAGATTACGGCGCTGCGGCGTGACCGCCTGGGCTTTGTGTTCCAGTCCTTCAACTTGGTGCCGACGTTGACAGCGGCGGAGAACATCACCCTGCCTATCAATATCGCTGGTCGTAAGGTGGATAAGCAGTGGTTCGAGGAAATCACCACGCGCCTCGGGCTTAAAGAACGGCTTACGCACCGCCCCTCGGAACTGTCCGGTGGCCAGCAGCAGCGTGTCGCCTGTGCGCGTGCCATTGTCAGCCGGCCGGAGATCATCTTTGGAGATGAGCCGACGGGCAACTTGGACTCGAACTCATCCCGTGAGGTGTTGACGATTCTCCGCGATGCGGTTGATGACATCGGCCAGACCGTTGTCATTGTGACGCATGATGCCACCGCCGCGTCCTACGCAGACCGTGTTGTGTTCCTCGCGGATGGCCGCGTGGTTGACGAGCTTCGCAACCCCACGCCCGCCGATATTTTGGCGCGCATGGCAGATATTGAGAATCTTTAGGAAGGCAGGTCATCTCTCCCCATGGCATCATCGTCTTCCACGCTAAGCCGCGTCGCCTGGCGTAATATCACCTCGCACAAGTTGCGCCTCGTGCTCACAATTATTTCGGTCGTGCTGGGCACAGCCTTCATCACCGGCGCATTTGTGTTCACATCATCGCTGGACAAGGCCTTTAAGGGCGCAATGAGTACCGCTTATGACGGTGTCGACGTGGTGGTGACGGCCCCAGCTGACAATCCCGGTGCTCTCACCGAAGAAACCGCGCAGGAAATCGAAAGCTTCCCCGGGGTCCGAGCCCTCAACATTGGCGATCCCAACAACAGCATTACGGCCACAGGAGCCGACGGCAAGCCGATTCAAACCAATGGTTCGCCATCGATGGGTCTTCCCTACTATCCAGCGGCCGAAGCGGTGGGCAACAAGGTCACGGTTACCGAGGGGCACGCGCCGGAAACACCAGGTGAGGTGGTCGTCAACTCCACCACCGCCGAACTCGGCAACCTCCACGTCGGCACTGAAATCAAAGTGGCCACCCGCCTCGATCGGGCGACGGTGAAGGTTGTCGGCATCGCTGATACCTCCATCGACGAAACCGGCTACCTCGCGGTCTTTTTCACCCAGAATCAGTGGCGCAAGCTCTACGGCGCGGACAGCCATATGGACATGTTCACCCTCGCCGCCGATTCCACCACTGACGCTGCCACGCTTACCCGTGATGTCGCAGAAGCATTCCCCGAGCTCAAGGTAGAGGCAGGCTCTAAGCTCGCCGAGGAGGCCTCCGAACGTGTCTCCTCTGCCTTAAGCTTTGTCAACTACTTCCTCATCGCTTTCGGGCTCATCGGGCTGCTTGTGGGCATCTTCATCATCTCCAATACTTTCACCATGCTGGTCACTCAGCGCATGAAGGAGTTCGCTCTCCTCCGCGCCCTCGGTGCTTCACGACGACAGCTCACTGCGTCCGTCCTCTTGGAGGCATTCATTGTTGGCCTCATCGGTTCCGCACTAGGTGTCATCACGGGATTTGGGCTGAGCCAGGGGCTATTCATGCTTCTCGATGCCATGAGTATCTCCATGCCCGGCGATGGCCTGACATTCGAACCGGTGGCAGTCATCGTTCCTCTCCTTGTCGGCGTGGCCATCACCATGATCGCCGCCTGGACGCCGGCCGCCCGCGCTGGCGCGGTCCCTCCTGTAGAAGCCATGCGCTCTGGGGATCAAACAACCAGCAATAGCCTCAGTGCTAGGACGTGGACCGGTACTGTGCTGGCGTCCGCCGCGATCGCAATCATTGCCTGGGCATTGCAGTGGAACGACGCAGAAACCAAGATTCGTGCCATCTTCGTTGGTGTCGGTGCAGTGATGGCCGTAGCCTCCGTCTGGCTTGTCGGCCCCGCGCTGTCCATGCCTCTGATCGGAGGACTGGGGCGCGTCGTAGGTGCGCCTTTTGGAACCGTCGGCAAGCTTGCGGCGACGAACTCCCACCGCAATCCGCGCAGAACGGGAACCACATCGTTTGCACTGACGCTCGGGCTTGCGCTGGTGACTGTGATTGGCATGTTCGGTGTGTCCATGAAGGAGGCGGTCAATGAGTGGTCAGAGACCAATCTGACGGCTGACTTCGTGCTCTCGCCACCTCTGACCGCGCATTCGGCCCTGCCACTTGGGGTCGAGGATGCGGTGAAGGATATCGATGGTGTCGACGACACCGCAACCTTGTCGATTGGCGCGCTACTGGTAATCCCACCTGAGGAAGCCGCCACGATGATAGCTTCCGACGGCGAACAAACTGAAGTCGGACCGGAATCTAGTAATGCGTCGGTTTTCAACTCCAACGTCGGCAAATGGTACGGCACTCGCGCCATCCAGGGCTCCCTGGATCTGGCCAAGCCGGATGCGGGAATTGTCATCAGCGAATCAACAGCGAAAAAGAATAGTTGGAACGTTGGCACTGAACTCGCAGTTGTTTCCAAAGGCGGCATAACACGGCTCCCCGTCACCGGCATTTTTGCTGACACAAGTGATCCCGGCCAGTCGATTATGGTCTCCGACGAAGCCGCCCATAAATATGTCAAAAGCAGCCACCTGTTGCCTTTCCAGACCTACGTCGATATTTCTGATTCCATCGCGGCAGACAGCGGCTCCATGGATGAAATGAAGCAAAAGCTTAGCGACGCAGTTGCGGACTACCTCGTAGTACAGGTGATGACTGCTAAGGAGTTTGCGGGTCTGGCTAATGCCTCTATCGATGTCATGCTGGGAATCGTCTACGCTCTGCTGGCCCTGGCGGTCATCATTTCGATTCTGGGAATTATCAATACTGTCGCACTCTCAGTTGTCGAGCGCCGCCAGGAGATTGGCATGCTTCGGGCCGTCGGCCTGCAACGCTCGGGGATTCGCCGGATGATTCGCCTGGAATCTGTGGAAATCTCCATTTTCGGCGCGGTTGTAGGTATTGTCCTCGGCTTGTTCCTCGGCTGGTCACTTCTGACCGTGCTGAAGGATGAGGGCCTGAATACTATCGCGGTACCGTGGCTGCAGATCGTTCTCATGCTGCTTGGGTCTGCGCTTGTGGGCATTATTGCTGCTCTCGGCCCTGGTCAGAAAGCCGCGAAGACACCGCCCCTGGCCGCTATCGCAGACGAATAGTCGCCGTTATATGAAAGCGCCCCGTGCAGATATTGTTTCTGCACGGGGTTTCTATTTCGCCTTATCGCCTACGCCGAATCAGCAATCCAGCTCACGCATTTCCACTGGAAATTCACCCGGCCGCGTTGGCCTTGCGAACCTCGCGTTCACGATTCTTCAGCGCCTTATTGAGAAGCATAAAGAACCACACAAAGCCGACCGTCAGGATAATGTGGCCGAGTCCTGCAATTCCCGAGTACATCGCACCCCAGGCCTCCGGGCCTGAAACAACGTGCACGATACCGTTAGCCACCATCATGCCAATCGTCCAAACAATGCCGACATTCTGAACGATGAACCAGCGATCAAAGCCCTTGACAGCTGAAATATTGAATTGACCATCCAATGCCAGCGCAACCAAGAAAAAGATTGTGCCAAGAACAAGGAAATGCGTGTGCAGCGTATTGAGCTGCGTTTTATCCCCGAAATCCATCGCACGGGTAAATTCACGATAGAAAACGCCAGAAAATAGACCAAGACCGAGATAGACCGAAGCGGCTGTGAATAACTTACGCATACTTCGTAGCCTACTCAGATAACACTGGCTTCTAAATGGACTAAACCCAGGGGGTTAAACGAAAGTTTGATACCGCGAAACTAGAGGGCCTCAAACTAACCGCGCGAATCGAGCCACAACACGTTTCGGCACAGCCTTAAATAGAGCCATCACCAGACCATATAGACCGGGTGCGACCTCCGCTCGGCCGCTCTCCGCTGCACGTAACGTGCGCTCCACCAGATAACTGAGATTCTGCTCAGGCATACAACGCAACTTCACCGACTTCGCCTGCTTCACGACGTCCCGGAGAGCGGTGGTCTTAACCTTTCCCGGGTAGCAAATAGTTACAGTTACACCATTAGGCTTTAATTCATCCCTAAGGCTGATACCCCAATGCCGAATAAACGCTTTCGATGCCGTATATACTGCTAGCCCTGGAGTTGGTGCTACAGCTGAGATCGATGAAACGAGAATGATGTGGCCATTCTTTTCGAATAGATCGTTTAGAGAGTAAACCGCTGCGACCGTTCCGCGAATATTCGTCTGTATCATTTGATCAGCCTGCGAAAAGTCCTGGGTTTTAACATCACCATAATTCGCATACGCGGCATTGAGGATTAAATAAACTATCGTCGCGTGATGGCGCTCAGCATGATTCCGGAGTTTATCGCCAAAATCATCATCGGACTGATCTAGACAAAGATATCGAAGACGCGGACCTTGGCTCCTAGAGTGTTCAGAGTCCTCGCTGGAAGAATCATCGTTGTAGCTACGAGAAATACACCAGATTTCATCTAGGTCTGGTCGTAGCTGCCCAAGTTTATCGGCGAAGACGGCGCCTATGCCCCGAGATGCTCCAGTCACGATTCCCACTCGCATAAATTCCAAGATACAGCCGACTGGATCGAGCAATTAAAACGGCGACGACGAAAAATGCTGTATAGGAATGAGCATGCCACCAGAAAGATACAGCACTAAAACACTTACGCTAGTTTATGTTGTTTACTTGTGGGTAAAACAAAAGCGGGCCGCGGCCACCACCCCACACACGGGGAAATAGCAACCACGACCCACCAACAATTATTTATGCCGGCGGCGACCTACTCTCCCACACCCTCCCGAGTGCAGTACCATCGGC